>ERZ1026968.51-NODE-51-length-72753-cov-10.116936_pt1 | contig 72753 bp, 71 predicted proteins | sample MGYA00519295_ERZ1026968 | MGnify/ENA primary metagenome ERZ1026968 (study PRJEB26926, sample SAMN06164480) | human gut metagenome | biome: ENVO:00009003; feature: ENVO:2100002; material: ENVO:00002003 | host: Homo sapiens | place: USA | collected 2012 ...
AAGCGGTCACTTCCGCCCGCAGTGCGGGCGGTTTCAGGAGCCGGGGGATGGCGCTTTTCTCAACAGGAAAATTAACGATTGGCGCTGATTCTCGCAAAACGGCCGAAAAATGCCGCCGTTGCGCGCTTTCAACTGACGCTATTACAAAATGAAGGAGGTTTTATGCATGAAAAACCGGCACACGGTCTGGATGACTGATGAGACATGGAATGAAGTCAAAAGCCGCTACCGAGGAGATAACTGCTCCACCCAAAACGAGTACATCGAGAAAGCCATCCGGTTCTACTCCGGCTACCTGGATACGGAACATGCGGACAGCTACCTGCCCCGTGTGCTCTCGGATGTGCTGGAGGGCAAGCTGGGCGTGCTGGGCAGCCGCATCGGGAAACTGCTGTTCAAGCTGTCAGTGGATGACGCAATCATGTCAAACCTCATCGCCGCTGATATGAACGTGGATCTGGATACGCTGAAAAAGCTGCGGGGCAGATGTATCAAAGATGTCAAGGGGACGAACGGTGAAATTGATTTTGGAGACGCACTCATATTTCAGAAGAGGATCGAGTAATGCAAGGTCTGATCATCAAGAGCAGCTACATCAAACCCTGCGGCGGTGGCGCGGAGAGCTACATGAACTACATCGCCACCCGTGACGGTGTGGAAGTGCTGAGCGGCGGTGGCCAGAGTGAGGGTCAGACGGGGAAACAGTACATGAGGTACATTGCGGAACGGCCCCGCTCCCATGGCCTGTTCAGCAACAGCCCAAATGTCTCGCTGACAGAAACCGCGGAGGAAGTGAGCGATCATCCCGCTCCGGTCTGGACGCTCATCTGCTCCCTGAAGCGGGAGGACGCCGCGCGGCTGGGCTATGACAGCGCCGCGAGCTGGCGGAGACTCATAATCGCTCATCAGTCAGAACTGGCGGAAGCAATGAAGATACCGCTCGGTCAGTTCCGCTGGTGCGCCGCTTACCACGACGAGAAACACCACCCGCACATCCACATGATGGTCTGGTCCGCTGATCCCAAGCGGGGCTACCTGACAGAACAGGGGATCGAGATCATACGCTCCAAGCTGACCAACGATATTTTTCAGGATGAACTCCTGCACCTCTATCAGCGAAAGGATATCTCCTACCGGGAAGTCGTGGCGGCAGCTCGTGAAACGATGCGCGAGTTGATCCACCAGATGGAATCCTCGCTCTGCGAGAACTCGGAAATCGAATCAAAGATAGAAACGCTGGCAGAGATGCTGAGGGATACACCGGGCAAAAAGGTGTATGGCTATCTGAAGAAGCCGGTAAGGGCACAGGTGGATGCCATCGTGGATGAGCTGGCGCAGCTCCCGGAGGTGGCGGAGTGCTATGAAGTTTGGAACCGGCTGCGTGACGAAGTAGAGGGCTATTATAAGGACAGGCCCAGGGAGTGGCTGCCGCTGTCCCGGCAAAAAGAATTCAAGGCCATTCAGAACGCGGTCATCCGGGAAGCGGAAAATATCCGCTTAGGCGTAGTTACCTTTGAGGACGAGAGGATGGCGGATGAGATCGAGGAAGACTCCGAAGCGGTTGATTCCTCGAAGCAAACCGTATGGCAGCTGGCGTGGGAATACAATGACGCAAAATCGGTGCTCGACGATGATACTGCTTCAGAGACGGAAAAGGAAGAAGCCGTCCACACGCTGGAGCAGCTCTGGGATTGCGGCTTCGCGGTGGCGGCGCACCAGCTGGGCAAGTGCTGGCGGGATGGGCTGGGCGTCCTGCCTGACGATGAAAAGGCTGAACTGTGGTTCCGCCGCTCCGCCGAAGCCGGAAATGATTTCTCTCAGTATGCCCTGGGAAAGCTGCTGCAAGGTCAAAAACGGATCGGTGAGGCCGTGGCCTTGTATAAAAAAGCGGCGGCACAGGGGAACCAGTACGCCGCCTACCGGCTGGGGAAGCTATATGTCACGGGTGAAGATATTCCAAAGGACGTATCCAAGGCGCTGGAGTACCTGACCGCCTCCGCACGACAGGGGAATCAGTACGCGCAATATACCCTTGGAAAGCTGTACCTCATGGGTGAGGATGTGAAGCGGGACTGGGAGCAGGCGTATGAATGGTTCTGTCGGGCGGCGGATCAAGGGAATGAGTACGCAGAGTTTTTCCTCGAGCGGTTCGACCAGATCCGAAAGCCTAATGTTCTCATTTCCGCCACCAGACTGCTTCACCACATGGGGCAGATTTTCAGACAAAACTCTGTGCCGCCCGCTGCTCCGGTAGGCCAGAGGATCGACCGCAAGCTCCGTCGACAGATTCAGCAGAAGAAGATCGCCATGGGCCACAAGCCGAATGACCATGAAGAGGACCAGCAGGGCGGCATGACGATGGGCGGGATGTGATCTCCGTCAAAATCTGCGTCGCAAGTCAAAGATAAAAATCCCACCGGCAAATGATAACTTTCTGAAAAAAGTTCCCGTTGGGGGTAGCTATTTGGATGTAATTCGGGTATTGTGTGTTGCTGACAAAGGAGGCGGCACAATGTACGACTACATGAAGGCTTTGCACCAACGGTTCTTCCGGGAACCGGATCACACAGAACTGAAAGAGGAAATAGAGACAACCCGTCAGGAAGTGCGGGACTGTCTGGATAAGATGGAGCGGCGAAAGCTGATGCACCTGGTAAACTCCCACGATCAGTTGAGAGAAGAAATCTCTCTGGCCAGCTTTATTGCTGGGTTCAAACTGGCCTGGGGTATGACAAAAGAACTGGAGGCGGAGGGCCTGTATTCCTTCGAAGAGGAAGAAACGGAACGCATCTGCCGCCAGGTGGAAAAGGAGGAATGAGCAAATGGCAAGACGCAGACCATCCGGCGACGGCATGGTGCGCAAGCGGGAGGACGGACGCTGGGAGGGCCGCATCGTAGTGGGCCACAAGCGAAACGGCGATCCTATCTTCCGTTATGTGCTGGCTAAGACACAAAAGGAGCTGCTGGATAAGCTCCACCGGGATATCGAAACCTACCAGGACACGGAACTCACGGAGGACAGCCGCATGACGCTGGGTGAGTGGCTGGACCGCTGGCTGGATGAGTATGCGGCGGACACCCTGCGGCCCAGCACCCTGCGCAGCTACCGGCAGTACATCCGGTGCTACATCAAGCCCGTCCTGGGGGACAAGGTGATCTCCCGCATTACCCGGATGGACATTCAGAAGATGTACACCCAGCTCAAGCGGGAGGGACGCATCCACGACCACCCGGAGTACGGACACGAATTGTCCGATACCATGGTGCTCCGTATCCACGCCATGCTTCACCGCTGTCTGAAAGATGCGATGACCGCCCACGTCATCCCCCGGAACCCCACGGATGGGGCAACGGTGCCCAAAGCCAGCTACAAGCCCAAGCAGATTTTAACACGGGAGCAGATGGAGACCTTCCTGGCGGCGGTGGAGCAAAATGAAGTCTGGCGTGACTTCTTCTACACGGAACTGACCACCGGCCTGCGCCGGGGCGAAATCTGTGGACTCATGTGGCAGGATTTCGACGAGACCGCCGGGACGCTGAAAATCAGCCGCTCGGTAAATACGCCCAAAGCCGGAGTATTGGAGATCGGAGAAACCAAGACCAGCCGGGGAAGGCGGACCATCCACCTGCCTCCCAGTACGGTTCAGCGCCTGCGGGAGCGGAAGAAACACGCCTTCAGCCAGTGGATGTTCCCCGACCCATTGGCCCCGGAGAAACCGGTCCGGCCCGGAGCTGCCTACTACTGGATGAAAGTGATCCTGAAGGAGGCCGGTCTGCCCTGCATCCGGTTCCACGATTTGCGTCATACCTTCGCTACCCACGCCCTCACCAGCGGCGTGGACGCCAAAACCCTGTCCGGTATTCTGGGTCACACCAATGCCAGCTTCACTCTGGACACCTACACCCATGTGACACTGGATATGCAGAAATCCGCCAGCAAAGTTGTTGGCGGATTTCTGGAGGATCTATTCGGAAAGAAACTAAAGCCATGGCAGGAAAGCGGAAACGTGGAAGCGGCACTTTAAGACAGCGAAAGGATGGTCGCTGGGAAGGCCGCATCGTCATCGGCTACGATGGGAAGGGCCTGCCCAAAACGAAAAATGTCCTGGCCAAGACCAAGCGGGAGTGCCAGGAGAAGCTGAAACAGCTTATAGAAACGGTGGGCGTCTCCCAATCGGAGAAGATTCGGCCAGAGATGCCCTTCGGGGAGTGGCTGGACTTCTGGTATCAGAACTACTCCAAACCCAAGATCCGGCCCACTACCCAAGCCTGCTATGAGGGGAAGATCTATCAGCATATCATCCCGGAACTGGGGAAGCTCCCGCTGAACCAGTTGACCCAGAAGGACCTACAACAATTCTACGCCCGGCTGAAAAAGGGTGGTCGGCTCATCCGCACCGAGCACTTTGGTGAAGGGCTTTCCGACACCATGGTGCGGGGCTGTCACGCCACCTGCCGCTCGGCGCTGGACAAGGCGGTGCAGGAGGGACTCATCCGAACAAACCCGGCCATCGGCTGTAAGCTGCCGCCCAAGCGGGGCCGGGAGATGCAGGTGCTGAATCGGGAGGAGCTTCAGAGGTTTCTCATCCAGGCTCAGGCCGAGGGTTACTACGAGTTATTCCTTCTGGATTTGTGTACCGGCCTGCGGCGGGGAGAACTGATGGCTCTTCAGTGGGATGATCTGGACTTTGAAACTGGGGTTCTGACGGTCAATAAGCAGGTCTACGATGTGAAGGGACAGCTCCAGCTGAGCGCGCCCAAAACCAAGTCCTCTATCCGTAAGATAATTCTTCCGCCTGCGGTGATGGAGATGTTGCGGGAGTACCGAATGGAGGTGGATTCCCGATGGCTGTTTCCCTCCCCGGTGAAGGAGGACGCCCCCATCTCTCCCGGCGTGGTGCGTAGGCGACTCCAACGTATTTTGGAACACGCAGGGTGCAAACATATAAGATTCCATGACCTGCGCCATACTTTCGCAACGCTGTCCTTGGAGAACGGAATGGATGTGAAGACCCTCTCCGCCATGCTGGGCCATGTGTCAGTGGCCACCACATTGGATATCTATACTCACATCACCGATGGTATGCAGACCGAGGCGGCGGCAAAGATAGATCGGGGGATGGGCAACGAGATAGCGGAGGAATCTCCTGAGACAGAGCAGAATCCACTCACCGACTTCCGGCCGGTCATGCGGCGCACCAGAAAGCCCGGTACCGGCTGCATCTCTGAACTCAATGACCACCTTTTCGAGGGGCGCTACTCGCCTACCTGGCCGGACGGCACCAAGCATTCCAAATGCGTCTATGCCCACACCCGGGAGGAGTGCGAGGAGAAACTAAAGGTGCTCATCCAGCAACTGAACGCCGAGCGGAAGGCCATCCAGGATCAAATGCGCGGGATCACGCCGCCGGATAAACTCACAAAGAAGCAACGGCAAATCTGGGAGTACATGAAATTCCATCCCAATGAGACAAACCTAAGTAAGATTGCCAAGGGGATCGGAGTGAACCGCCACACGGTGGCCAAGCACTATGAGATGATTCGCGGAATGCTGGGAATGCTATAAGGTGCGGCGCCTCGACAGTAAAAAGCACTCCCGCAATATCTATGCTCATACCTGCAAAGAATATAGGGAAAAGCCGCGTTTTAAATATCGCCACTGCCTTTAAAATGTTGGAGGCCAAGCCGATGAAACTGACAAATATGCTTCCGGCAATGCTGACTGTCATTTTGTGCCAAAATTACTATTGGAGCTATAAGAAAACTCGTGCGATCGCAATATCGCACGAGTTTTTCGTCTCGCTTAATATGAATAAAGCCAATCGGGATATTGCCGGTCGGAAAGCGGCTGCGGTTGGATCGTGGAGAGGCTCTGGAGCTTTTTCTGGAACATTTGCGGTGCAAGGGTTCAGCGGGATGTCAAAGTCAGCGTTGTGTTGAATTGAGAATAGGGGCGCAATAATTTTCGCTCGCTTCCCACAACTCTGCCGCATTGTTTTCGTCATAGGACAGCGCAGAGGAGGGGCAGGTATGGATGCTTCTGTCATAGTATTGCCCTGATTTTCTCGTCAATTGTTCGGACAAAACCAGCTCCGCCAGCGCAGAAGAGGACTTTTCCAGATCGCCAAATCGGTGGGGCATGGTAGTTTTTACAAACATCACCGACGCTTTTGTCAGCGGCATAAAACCGGTTTCCATCAGCCCCGGATTGAAGGCATTGACATAGAGCTTCTTGCAGCTGTCCCGAAGGCGGCGGGACAATTCGTAAGTGAAGTACAGATTGCACAGCTTGTAATATGAGCAGCGGATATGCTCCTCCGCAAACTCCTGATCAGGATGCGCCAAGGCCTCTGTACCCTTCCATGCCATATTTCCGTCCGGCGCATCATGCATGTCGCTGCTGGTGACAAATATTTTTCCTTCTTCTTCCATCTGGGGCAGTATCAGCTTTGTCAGCAGAAAATGCCCCAGATGGTTGGTCTGAAAAACTACATCAAATCCGTCTTCTGTCAGCCCTGTATGGGTTCCGCTGATCCCGGCGTTGCAAAGCAACGCACATACTCTCCCAAAGCATGTCTGTGCATAGTCTTGCTCAAACCGGCGTACGGATTTCAGCGATGCGGTATCAAGTGACATACATACAATATTTGGGCTGCCGGCTTCTTCCATAATCTGTTCGGCGGCCTGTTCTGCTTTCTCCTGATTGCGGCAGGCAAGGATAACGCGGAACTCCAAATTTGCAGCAATCTTCTTAGCCGTCTCAAAACCAAGACCTGAATTGGCGCCTGTAATGATTACTGTTTTTAGCGTAGACTTTCCCATATTACTTGTTTCCTTTATTTTAATCATAGTACCCCACGATTGCATCAACCGTGAGGTACGGTTATGTAATATCGAAATACTATAGATGCGAGTGCTTTCAGGTCTGCACCTAAAACCAAATCACAACCCAGCGCAGTGGTGTGATTTGGAAAGGACACTCGCCCGCAGGCGAGCGTTTCGGAGCGCAACCGCCGTAAAGCGGCGGCACTTGGCGCGGAGATGGAGCAGCGGCATGAGCGCACTCTGACTTTTGAAAAAAGTCGGAGCAAGCGATATAGAGCTTGCTCCGACGTGTGATATCGCAACACTTTAGATACTCCAGCTATCAGATCAAAGAAACCCAAATCGAAACCCAACGCTATGGATGCCGCACTCTAATTCAGATTGATTTAGCTACTAATCAATAGTCATATTTCACTTGTAATTTGGTGTACAAATATGCATCATTTCGAATTCTTCATCAAATATACTGTTTTCAAATTTCTCTTTGAACACCGTAAATTTTTCACCACACTTTGATTGCGTCGTATGGTAAAAATTTCGGATAACAAAGGCTATGAATTGGTAGGGCGTTAGAGCGGAACTAACCGGAATCCTACAGTGCTCATATTGCCCCAATGTTAAATGGGACACTGGATGTTCAATCGGTTTGTATACTCCTTCTGATCTATCAAAATCAAACCGAAACGGCACAGTTACAATACGCTTATCAAGAATATCAGCGTATATCTCATCCTCCAGGTAGAGCTCAGGATCATTTTGAAATGACTTCAAATCGGGCGCTGGAAAATATGATAATCGATGCATAAGGAGTTTATCATCCTCAAACCTATACAGCATATATAGCAACGCACCATCAATTAGCTTAACATTATAGATTTTCTTCCTTACCAACTCATAGTACATTTCTGAATAAGGAATGCTTTTTAGGAACAAAGAGTTATCAGCTGCAGTGATTCCAACATCTTCAATGCCGCCATTGCGCTTAACCATTGACGGAAAGTTTTGAGCATCACATAATCCAGTTTCGATTAATTCCGCAGTCAACTTTTGAATTTGGGAATAGATTACTTTGGAGGTCAACATCGGTTATTCCTCCTTTTGCTCAAGCAATGCCCTGAGTCGTAAAACCTGCTCCTCTCCCAAATCCTCGAGATATATCTGCCCACTTTCAAGTCCATCAATGAGGCTGGCTACATTACTTTTACTCTTGCGTACATGGTCTTTTTCTGCAGCGCTCATATCGCGGTTAACGATATTCATATGATCTCTTTGTGCCTTCGTGGGATACTCAAAATCTAAAGTAAATCCGTGCTGTTTTACCCTCTCATACTCAGAAATTAGCTTTTGCATCTCGCTGCCGATACCGAGAACACGTACCCAAGCCTTACTGCGAGTAATTGCGGTAAAAAGCTGATTCCTTATTTTTGCTAAATCAAAGTACGAGTTAAAGCATGCTTGAGCATTAATGATATATACCATTGCAGCTTCATTGCCCTTTGCTCTGTAAATGCCCGTAAAAGCAACAGAATCATTATTATCAGCAAAAAAGATATCAGGGGCGGTATCAACACCCGCAGTGTGCGAAGCAATGCCAAATTGGTATAACTGAGATCTGATGGGCGCAACAATTCTTTTTGTGGTAATAGGATCTGGGTTAATAACAATGATATCGTCAGGACGAAGTTCGTCATGTTCCAAATTATGCTTTATCTCTTGGGCTACCCATGCATCTTGTTCTTCCTGCGTCTCAAAAGATTTAAATACAATTAAATCATCAATATCCGAATGAGTTTCCAAGAACGCAGGACTACTTTCAGCCGTTCTTTGAAGTACAACGTGTTTCCCATCCTCTAATTTGCCAGAACTAACTTCATACCCAATGTCTTCCCACAGCGCACGCTGATCAAACATTTGGACTAAACCAGAATCCCTTTCACCAGTAGGTTCACGGTATATGCCAAAACCAAGCGCATGTGCTGTAACCAACGCAGGGCGAGAATTACGATAGCATTTCTCTAAAATAATATCTTGTTGGGGTTTTCCTTCCTCATATGGTTCAAACTTTACTTTTGGAGACCCATCTTCGTGTTTGCCAAAGATTTCTTCAGGGGAGGGAAGCGACTGCGAACGTAAATTTTGCAGTTCATCATACGCATAAACAAGCCGCTTCGGTTTTTTTAACATCTCATAACACATTCTCAGAAAGCTGGGCGAAAAGTCTTGTGCCTCGTCGACAAGAATGGCATCATATAGCTGTTTGACCTCAGCAGCATCTTCTAATGCTTTTGCACAAGCTTTTCCAAAAGGATCGGCAGATCCGAATTTGCTTCTGGCAGCCATGAAGTCAGAGTATTCAACATTATTGCAGGAACAGAAAGTATAGTACAATCCGTTTCTTTCACCACCACCAGGCGCTCCCCAAGCATGGATAATATGAACATTATCCCAATCAGGCTCTTCACTTGTCTGCTCAATATAGAAAGTATTAATCAACTGTCGAAGCTGTCCCTTTAAGGATCTGGTATTAAATGTGATTGCAATTCTCCAATCCGGGTGCTGAGCATGGAGATAGGCGGCTTTAAGCGCAATGACAATAGTCTTGCCAGAACCGGCTAAGCCTCTAATGCGCTGTACGCCCTCAACAGTTTCAATAACAGCTCTGCTCTGCCGATTATCCAAATTGGCAATTGAATCTTCCAATGACCTAAGTTTAGCGCCTCGTGACTGAGGATTTACAATCTCACGCTTTTTCTTCCCCTTACGAATTGTCGAAATGGCTTGAAGCACAGAAACTAACGCTTCATAATAACCAGAATCTTCCCAATCAAGGTCATCGATATGTGTGAACAATGAATCATTGTTTATGCAAAGAGGATAGTCCTCATCCACATTAGGGCAACGAACCAATGCAGGCGCATAAGTGATGACATTTATGGGAACACATAAGGTTCGCTTTTTCATGAGTTGTTTATAGCCTTTAAGTTTGGCCTCTACTTTGTTTGCGCAGTCGTCTTGTGCATCTTGATACCCATCAATATTTTTACCCTCAATTAAGTTAAAGACAACAAGGCCTTTGGATGGAGAGATCCAAAGACCATCTATGGGGTAAGCACCATCTACTGTTCCAATTATAGGATAGCCTATATACAAATATCCGTCTAAAGCTTCGTTTGCCTGAAAAAAGCCTTTCAATGCCTCGCTTGCCATAGGTTTATTCGTTGTACCGGTAATTATTGTGACCATAATAATACCCTCTTACTTTATATTTAGCCATATACCGATAAAGTGTTCGGAAATATACTACTTCAAAATTATCATACCACTATTTTTCTCAATCTGCAACCGCAGATTGACACAGCCATATATCCCTTCTTACGATTATTATCTAACATCTTATGTGCACATAGCATTCTTATAATGCTCTGCACAACTCCATCCTTAACCTTTGAAGGGAGATATAGTTATGCCTGTAGAATATCCTGCAGAATTTAAGCGCAAAGTCATCCGCTGCTATGAAAAAGGAGAATCAATCAAAAATTTGAGTCAAGAGCTGAATATCGCACAGAGTACCATTTACCACTGGCGCAAGTTATACTGCTCCATTCAGACTCCGCAACGCACTTACACTCCCAAAGAGTTTGATGCAATTTCAAAACAGTTGGAAAAGCTAGAGCATAAGATAGAAATCATTCAAGCTACCGGTTATCTTGAGGAGGTTCCGTTACAGCGAAAGCTAAAAACACTTGAACAAATGTACCTCACAGAAAACTCTCCATACAGTGTTCATGAACTGTGCGAAGCACTTGGTGTTGCCCGAGGCACTTTCTACAACCATATCTTCCGCCGTGCCGATCGCAGCTAACGGGAGAAAGAACAGGAAGAACTGATGATGAAAGTACAACAGATATTTGATGAGAGCCAACAACGATTTGGCACCCAAAAAATCAGGACTGTTTTAGCTCAAAATGGTATCCATGTAAGCGCCAAACGAATTTCTGCTATTATGCAAGAGCTGGATCTGCGTAGTGTTCGTACCCATGCAAAGAAGCAGTATAAAAAGCGCCAGCAATATCAAAAGCAAAACCTGCTGGCAAGAAACTTCACCGCTGATCATCCTAATCAGATTTGGGTCAGTGACATTGCATATTTCAGGGTCAGCGGCTACTGGGTTTACCTCTGTATCATACTTGATCTCTTTTCATGTAAGATCGTTGAGTACAGAGTGTCCCGCAATGCCGGCACAAATCTGGTAACTACGGCGTTTCGAAATGCATATCAAGAGCGCAGCGAACCAAAGAATCTGACCTTTCACAGCGACAGAGGAAACCAGTACACATCAGGCGCATTTACGAAATGACTTCAGTCAAATGGAATCAAGCAATCGTTTTCAGTTACCGATCATCCTCATGACAATGCGGTCGCAGAAACCTTCTTTGCTACATTCAAAAAAGAAGAGGCGTACTGCAGAGAGTACACCTCAGAACAAAGCTTCCGCAAAAGCGTGGAGCAGTATATTCAGTTCTACAACGAGGTTCGTCCCCATCAAACCCTGAAATACCAGACACCACAAGCGTTTGAGGACAGGCATGATGCCAATTTTATCGAAAAGATGTGTTCAAATAACGATATAGAATAAAAATAATACTTTCGCATTTCTGGAGTTTTTGAAGTATCCACCCAAAAGTACAAAATCGGAAAGCCCTGACATTGGAAGGCTTTCCGAAATGAAGAAACCCGTTTTTCGAAGAAATTGTTCGAAAAACGGGTTTCGTTCAGTTTGGTCCGAGTGGGGAGACTCGAACTCCCGGCATCTTGCTCCCAAAGCAAGCGCGCTACCAACTGCGCTACACCCGGTTATTAATTTTTCCAATTGTGGTCAAACATGTGGTCAGCGCCGGTTATTGACCAATTGCCGGCGAATGGAAAAGTGCTGTCAGCCCATGTGTCCCAAGGATTTCCGGGTTTTCCAAGGATTGCGGTCCGAACCTCGGCCTCACGCTCCCAAATGTGGCGCGGTACCAACTCCGCTATACCCGGATATTCAGTTTTCGTCCATTATAGCACGGAAGTCGTGCAAATTAAAGTTTTTCCTGTCTGTGGTCATTCATGTGGTCAAAGCGGGTTTGGTGCCGGTTTCGGCGCTCAGAGAAAATCCCGCAAACACAGGCACTGCAAGGCTTTCCAGCGTTCCACCTTTACCCGTCCCGGATACAGCCGCCCCACTCCCAAAGCAGGCGCGCTACCAGCTGCGCTACACCCGGATATTTGGTTGTCATCCGGCTGGGGGTATTCCCAAAGCCATACGCCAGAACGGACACTTGATTATTATAACCCATCTCCGCAGGCTATGCAAGCATTTATAAATATTTTGTTAACGATAAAAATTTTGGCAATATTGGCCGAATTTGTCCGTCCTTATTGGTGAGGCGGCAAACGGCCGGGCCGCAATACATAACATGACTATTTCCAAAATATTTACCGGCCAAAGACTAAATGAAAGGAAAGAATTAAAATGATATCTACCATTCTTGAAAAAGTTGCAGAGCTGCTCGACTGGACCAATGACCCCTTTGAGGCAGGTATTCTCAGAATAATAGCAGATGCTTTCAAAGGCTTCGAGAAGTAATATGCCTATACAACGCACCGTGGGATATAGCTCCCGCGGTGCGTTTTTTATGTCAGCAGCTTGCTGAAGGAGCCTATGATATCGTCGCTTATCTCGCCGGTCAGGGCGTTGTTGTAATTACAAATGAATGTGCCGGCGATAAGGATCATCATGCCCTCGGCCTCGCGCCTGCCCACCTCGGGGCCGTAGATACGCACAAGGCACTGCTCCATGACCCTGCGCCACTCGGCAAACTCATCGCGGACAAGCTCCGCGACGCGCTCGTCGTAATGCGCGAGAACGTAGGTCTGGGTGGTGGCGTTCGGGCGTTCTTCGCCGACCCTGCCTCGGGCGACATAGCTCATGAAGGCGTTCATATAAGCAAGATTCGAGTCGTAGTCCGCACGATCATGCTCGGCAAACCACTTCTTGCATTTTTCGCTCATGAACTCCCGCGTATAGCGTACATAGCTGAGTATCAGCTCCTCCTTGCTGCCGAAATAGTTCAGCAGCTTCGGGTGGCTCATGCCGGCCTCCGCGGCAATATCCCGCAGCGAAACGTTCATGAGCGGCTTTTTGTCTATGCAGCGCTGGAAAGCCATAAGGATCTCCCTGCGTATTGCGGCCTTGTCAACGATTAAGGGCATATTTTGCCTCCTGTATCTTTACAATGCGAAATGTTTATGTTAATATTCTTACCAAGTGGTAATTAAAATCATCGGGGGGAATACTGATATGAACGAGCAAAAACGGAAACTCAGGATCCACGTGCTGCACTGCGGCAGCATGCTTGTATCGGAAAAGGTGCCGAACGGCGGCGGGGTGAGCCTTAAAAACGCGATGCACGGCGTTTTTGACAGAGCCGCCAAGCGCGTTGAGCTGCCGGTATCCGCGTATCTCATCGAGCATCCGCAGGGCCTTGTGCTCGTTGACACGGGCTGGAGCCGCGAAATCAGTCCCGAGGGCGTGTATGATCCGGCAGCGGTCAGAAAGCAGATGCCTGCCTACCTTGCGGAGTTTTATCACCCGTGGGTCGAAAAGGGCGCGACCGCGCTCGAACAGCTTGCGGCCATGGGTATAAGCCCCGAGGACCTGCACACGGTGCTGCTGACGCACCTTGACGCCGACCATATAAGCGGCCTGCGCTCGCTGAAAAACGCAAAGCGCCTGCTCCTCCCCGAGGAGGAATACTGGTGGAGCCTGCGCACGGTTTACAGGGCACGGCAGCCGGAAAACCTGTGGATGGGTCTGCCGCTCGAGACCTTTTATTTCAAGGGCACAATGGAGGGGCCGCTATGGTGGTCATACGACCTATTCGGCGACGAGACGGTAACGCTTATCTGTCTGCCCGGACACACGGACGGCATGGTCGGGCTGCGTATCAAAAACGGGAATAATTTCATCCTCCTCACGTCTGACGCGGCATATTCCGAGTCCTCGTGGCGGGATATGATACTACCGGGCTTCGGCTTTAATCAGGTGGCGATGAAAAAATCGCTTGACTGGGTCGCCAAGGAGGCCGCCGACCCGAACTGCATTGCTGTCCTTGCAAATCACGACCCTGCGGTCAAGCCGCAGGTCATTGAGCTGTGAGCCTCATAACGACGTGCTGGCAAAGCAGCATCCCCGCCGTCGCGGGCACCCATATAAGCGAGCCCGGGACGCTGCGGCGGCCGGGGGGCGGAGCCTCTGTCTGAGCTGCCTGCATGGCCTCCTCGGGCGAAAACACGACGTCGTGGTGCTCGATGCCGATGGCGCGAAGCTCCTTCCTTACAACTCTGGCCAGCGGGCAGCCGCTGGTCTTTTTTATATCGCAGAGCATGAGCCTTTCCGCGTCGCATTTATTGCCCGTGCCCAGGGCGGACACTATAGGTATGCCGCGCTCATGCGCCGTGCGTATGAGATCGACCTTGCAGGAAACGAGGTCTATGCAGTCGACGATGAAATCATAGTCGGCGAGAAAATCCTCGCGGTGCGCAGCGTTGTAGCGACCGCACAGCGCGACGGCGTTTATATCGGGGTTTATATCATAAAGCCGCGTTTTCATGACCTCGGTCTTGGCTTTGCCGAGGGTGGATTCAGAGGCGCAGAGCTGGCGGTTTATATTGCTGCGGCTCACAGTATCGCAGTCTATGAGCGTTATGCTCCCGACGCCGCTGCGCGCGAGCGCCTCGGCGCACCATGAGCCAACTCCGCCGAGGCCGAAGACCGCGACGTGGCTGCGGCTCAATTTTTCCATAGCCTCGGCTCCGAGGAGCATCTCGGCTCTTAAAAATCTCTCGTCCATAATTATAAAGTAAGGCCGTCCGTTGGGACGGCCTTTAAAGCTTAACGGTTTATCTTCCGACGTAGCGGACGGCCCAGTGAGTTTCGTTCTCGTAGGCCTCAACGACGACGTTGAACACATCCTCGCCCCACTTGTTGAGAACCTCGCCGCGCAGAAGCTGGTCGGCGACGTAATCGCAGTAATTCATGTCGCCGCTCTCCTCGGTGGGAGCCTGATTATTGTTGCGGGAAGTGAACACGACAACGTAGCTTGCGGTATCGCCGTCGATGACGGTCTTGTCGCCCTCGGCTCTGTCGGCGCTCTTTATCCATTCGGAGATGGCAGCCTCAACGGAGGAGCCTGCGACGTCGGTCTTGTCGGTAGGCTCGGCGTCCTTGACGACGGTCGCTACCGCGTCGGCAAGGGAGGCGCCCTCGTTCATTTTCGCAAGGATATCGTTCGCGGTCGCGCTTGCGGCGGCCTTTGCCTCGTCGGTGGGAGCGGCGGTGGTGCCGTCCTCCTTGGTCTCGGTCTCGGCGGCTACCTGATAGTAGCTGTAGGTGAATTTATCGTAATCGTCCTTGACGGTCTCGTACTTTGCGGCGAGCTCCTCGGCGCTGTATTCCAGGCCGGCGGTAACGCTGTCCTGAACCTTGGTGGCAATGCTCTGAAGCTCCATGATATCGCGGACGACGGCCTCGTTGCAGCCCTTACCGTAGTTTGCGGAGAGGAACTTGTTGGCGCTGCCGTAGTTGTTTTCCTTAGCGGTTTCGGCGATGGAGTCGATCGCCTCGTCGATCTCGGCCATGTCCTCGTCATCGAGGGTGATGCCGTTTGCCTCGGCATAGGCCTCAAAGGCCGCGAGCTGGGTGAGTTGAGTTTTGGCCGAGTCCATGAAATAGTCATCCCATGTGTAATTCTCGTCGCCGTTGTTCATACTGCATTTCTGCTCGTCCAGCGGCTTTGTCGCGTCAAGGCCGAGCATGGAGATATAGTTGCCGTAGGTGTTAAGAATATTGACATATTGCATATTATAAAGATAATTTACCTCCGCGACGGAGAAGCTGCGGCTGTCGGCGGCGACGGTGGTGCCGTCAACGCTCACCTCGGTGTTACTGACGGTGAGAGCGTCAAGGGATCTGTAAAGCGCGCCGGAGTTGAGGTACAGCACAAAAGCAAAGAAAACTACGATGGCGACGCCAATGATCGTCCACCTGATGTTTTCCTTTTTGCGTTTGGCGGCCTCTTTCTGCGCGGCGATGTCCTTTTTATATGTGCCCTCGCTACGGGCAGCCTGACGGTTTTTTCTTTCGGTTGATGCGCTCATGTTGTATCTTCCTTTTCCTGCTGTGCCTGCGCACAGTATGTTGTATAACGGATATTATAACCCAAAGTCAAAATACTTTCAATAGCAAAGTTGCGCTGCGGCGGAAGCTGTGTTACAATCGGGGAGACAAATTTTTGTGAGGCGCTATCTTGAAAAAACACGGCAAAAAACGCGCATGGCTTACAGTCCTGCTCATACTCGCGCTGCTGGGCGCGATCCTCGCTTTTGCGATATGGGACAGCTCGGAGCACCTTCAGCTTACGGAATACAGGGTTTCCTCCGACGAATGCCCCGACAGCTTCGACGGCTTTAAGATTATTCAGCTTTCCGACCTGCACGGCGCGGATTTCGGCAGCAGGCTGGTCGAGACGGTGCGGCGGCAGTCGCCCGACGTCATCGCACTGACCGGCGATTTCGTAACGGATGAGGGAGACCTCGACGCCGTCAGGTCTCTGGTGCGGGAGCTTGTGGATATCTGTGATGTTTATTTTGTCAGCGGGAACCACGAGTTTGGCTCGCGTCTCGCTGATGAGGTACGCGGCATCATGGAAGAAGCCGGCGTGACATATCTCGGAAACAGCTATGTCCTTCTTGAGCGGGGCGGGGAGAGCATAGTTCTCGCCGGTGTAGAGGATCCGCTTGCCTACGCGGATATGCCGAGCCCTCCGGAGCTCATACAGCAGATAGACGCCGAATACCCCGACAGCTACAGGATCCTGCTCGGCCACCGCAATTACTGGATGACCGAGTATCCCGACCTGCCGGTCGATCTTATCCTCAGCGGCCACGCCCACGGCGGGCTTATCCGACTTCCCGGCATCGGCGGACTTATCGGCACCGACAGAAGCCTGTTTCCCGACTATGACGCCGGACTTTATGAAAACGGAAATTATACGATGATCGTGTCCCGCGGGCTCGGCAACTCCGTCCCGATACCGAGAATCTTTAATCGCCCCGAGATAGTCTGCATAACGCTCAAATCCTGAAATTTACAGTCATTTTTTCGCGCCTCGCGCATATATTGAAAGTATGCTTAATTTGTTCGAGGTGAAAAAGATGGAAACAGATATTGACGATATGATCTTCGGGGATTATGATCCCGGCCCCAGCGACAGATAACCCCCCTGCCGGTTTTGGCAGGCGGCCAATCCGCGTTAAAATTGGCCATCTGCCAGGACCCGCCTGTCGGCGGGCGGACGAGCGATGCTTGCCCCTACGGGTGTTGGATTTTAAATTGGTCTGTTATTTTGAGAATGGAAATATACCAAGCATTGCCGCAGGATATGATAGTGCGGCTGCGTAAAGTCTGAAGCTCCGCCGGACGGCGGAGCTTCAGTTTTCATTCCATAATGTATATCTCAAACGTGCCGCGTGCGGTGAGCCTGTCCTGATCGTCGTAAACGGATGTCTCCACGACGGCGACCGTTCTGCCCTTTTTTATCATCCTGCCCTCGGCTCGCAGCTTCGTGCCCTGAGACGGGCGCAGGTAATTCATGCTTGCGCCGAGGGTGACGAATTTACCCGCATACTGTCCCGCCAAAGCGCCCGCCGCAACGTCGCACAGCGAATATACAAAGCCGCCGTGCGCCATGCCCAGGGGGTTGAACGCCTTCGGTCCCAGCTCGCCCTCCACAACACAGAACTCGTCGCTTATATCGCTTATCCTGATCCCGTTATGTATGTTGAATCCGCTACGTGAGTTATAGTCTTTCAATTTATCCTGTTTGGTCATAGCTTCTCTCCGAAATCTGATTTAAATACGCATCGACGAACCAACTTCGCCGATGCGTCAGCTATTTTATAAAGTATACTCTAAATTCTCTCTTTAGTCAAAACAATTTTCCCATCCTCGAGACGGGCGCTCACGCTGTCGCCCTTGCCGAGCCTGTCCTCGAGCATGAGCTCGGCGGCTCTGTCCTCGATGAGGCTGCGTATGGCGCGGCGCAGAGGGCGGGCTCCGTACTTTTCGTCGTAGCCCCGCTCGGCAAGATAATCCACGACCGTCTCCGGCACGCTCAGGCTCATGCCGAGGGTCTCGAAGCGCTCGGCAACGGTCAGAAGCATACGCTGGGTTATGCTGCGTATCTCCGCGCGGCTGAGCCTGTGGAACACGATGGTCTCGTCGATGCGGTTTAAAAATTCCGGCTTGAAAGTGCGGCGCAGCTCCGCGTTTATACGGGCGGTGAGCTCCGCGTCCGCGCTGCGTCCGCCGCCCTCGGGCGCAAATCCGAGCTTGGGCCTGCCGTCAGTGATCGCCTTCGCGCCGATGTTGGAGGTCATGACGATTATGGTGTTCCGGAAGGATACTTGCCTGCCGCCGGAATCGGTGAGGTGCCCGTCGTCCATGATCTGAAGCAGTATGCTCCAAACGTCCTCGTGCGCCTTTTCTATCTCGTCGAACAGCACCACAGACCACGGCTTGCGGCGCACCTTTTCGGTGAGCTGGCCGCCGTCCTCGTAGCCGACGTAGCCCGGGGGCGAGCCGATGAGCTTGCTGACGGCGTGCTTTTCCATGTATTCGGACATATCCAGCCTTATCATCGCGTCGGTCTCTCCGTAAACGGCCTCGGCAAGCGCGCGGCACAGCTCCGTTTTGCCCACGCCCGTGGGGCCGAGGAACAGGAAGCTGCCGATGGGACGATTGGGGTCTGAAAGCCCTACCCTGCCTCGGCGTATCGCCTTGGCCACGGCGGACACGGCCTCGCTCTGGCCGATAACGCGGCGGTGGAGTATGCTCTCCATATCGCGCAGGCGCTTTGTCTCGTCGGAGCTGAGGTTGGCGACGGGTATGCCTGTCCACAGCGACACTACCTCGGCGATGTCCTCGGCGGTAACAAGGCTGCCGCGGCTGACCCTGATCCTCGCCGCGGCCTCGTCGGCAAGGTCGATGGCCTTGTCCGGCAGGCAGCGATCGTTTATATATCGGGTCGAGAGGTCAACGGCGGCCTCGAGCGCGGCGTCGGATATCTTGACCCTGTGGTGCGTTTCAAGCCCCTCGCGCACACCCCGAAGCATGGAGAGGCTCTCGGCTCTGCCTGGCTCGGATATCTTCACCGGCTGGAACCTGCGCTCAAGCGCGGCGTCCTTTTCGATGTGGCGGCGGTACTCCTCCGGCGTCGTGGCGCCGATTATCTGTACCTCGCCCCGACCGAGCGCGGGCTTCAGGATATTCGCCGCGTCTATCGCGCCCTCGGCGCTGCCGGCGCCTATTATGGTGTGCAGCTCGTCTATGAACAGTATCACGTCGCCGGCCTTTTTAACATCCTTGAGCACGGCCTTGACGCGCTCCTCAAAGTCGCCCCTGTATTTCGTTCCGGCCAGCAGCGCGGGCAGGTCGAGGGATACGAGCCGCTTGCCCGCCATGCTCTCAGGCGCCTTGCCCCTGGCGATGTACAGGGCAATACCCTCGGCAACGGCGGTCTTGCCTACGCCCGGTTCTCCGATGAGCACGGGGTTGTTTTTGCTGCGGCGCGAGAGTATCTGCACGCTGCGGCGTATCTCCTCGCTCCGGCCGATGACGGGGTCTATGCCCCCTGCGGCGGCGAGCTGCGTAAGGTCGCGGCTATACTGGTCGAGAACGCGGGTCTCGCTGTGGCGCTGCACAGTCTTGGGACTGCTCTGGGGCTGTGGCCTCGAACGCCCCGAGCCCACGCCGAACACGGCCATGATATCGGTGTATATATCGTTTAGGTCGCAGCCAGCGCTGATAAGCGCCTTCGCGCCGCCGCAGTCCGGCTGCCGGAGGATACCAAGAAGGATGTGCTCCGTACCTATATAGTTATGGCCGAGGGCGGCGGCGTCCGCAGCGGCCTTTTCTATGGCCTGCCACGCCCGCTTCGTCAGCCCCTGCGCTGGGACCCCCGGGGCTCCGATACCCGCAGTCGCGCTGACGGTCTCCTTGAGGCTGTGCTCGGTTATGCCTCTGTCCCGAAGTATACGGGCGCCGAGACCCGCGCTCTCGCGCACTATCCCAAGCAGCAGATGCTCCGTTCCCACATAGCTGTGGCCGAGGCTGAATGCGGCAAGGCGCGCCTGCTCGATCGCGCCCTCCGCTTTCTCGGTAAATTTCTCGTTGTTTTTCAAGGCAACATTCCCCCTCGCTTGTATCATAGTCGATCGGCAGTGCCGATGCTGTCGTATACGGGATTATTGCCAAAAACAAAAAGAAATAAATGCAAACTTGAATTTTACATTTGCTTTTTTCGTTTTATGTGTTACAATGCACTTGCAAGATAATTGCGCAAACTACATATGGAGGTTTCATCATGGCTTTTGTTATTACCGACGAGTGCCTGTCCTGCGGCGCATGCGCAGCACAGTGCCCTGCTGAAGCTATCTCTATGGGCGATCTTCACTATGAGATCGACGCCGACAAGTGCCTTGAGTGCGGCGCATGTGCGGCACAGTGCCCGGCAGAGGCTATTGAGGGTTAATCAAACCTAAAGAAAATGCGGTATGCTCAGCATACCGCATTTTTTATCTTGGCAGACGGCCAATTCGCGTTGAGAATGGCGTGTGTCGCTATTGCGTCAGTCCGAATCGGTTCTGCGGAAAATAACGGACAATTTTTATTAAGAGCGCGAGGGCTGGATAGATTTTTTTAAATGTTTCTGGTGAAAGTCCGCAATAGAAATTATCTAAAACGTTGCAGCGATGCTAAAAATAACGCGAGTGCAAAAGAGAGCTATTCCATTGTCTCTGGTAGGGCTGAGGAAATAGAGATTATTTGAGGCGTAGCAACGATAGGGAAAAAGCAACGATAAGGAAAAATGGAAAGAGAATTTGTGGAGCTATGGGAGCGTGGGCCGCGTTTTGCGCAGTCTGAGCATTTCAGGCTGGGCACAGACTCGGTGCTGCTCGGCGATTTTGTGAATACAGGAGGCCGCACGCGCGGTATAGACCTCGGCTGCGGCTCGGGCATACTGCCGCTGCTGCTGCTTTGGCGCAGCGACAGGCTGCGCATGACGGGACTTGAGATAGACCCCGAGGCGGCGGCGCTTGCGCGGGAGAACATGGCTGAAAACCGTCTTGACGAGCGCTGCGGGATCGTTACGGGGGATATAAAGGACTGCCGCACGCATTTTGCGTCGGGGGAGTTTGACCTTGTCGTCTCGAACCCGCCGTATTTTGCCGCCGGCAGCGGCGGGCTTTCGCCCGACAGCCGGAGGGCTGCGGCACGGGGCGAGCTGCTGTGCAGCCTTGAGGACGTGTGCCGTGCGGCGGCTTACCTCTGCCGCACGGGCGGCGCGTTCTGCCTCGTGCACCGTGCCGAGCGCCTTGCCGATGTCGTCTGCGCTCTGCGCGATGCTGGCTTTGAGCCTAAGCGCCTGCGCACCGTATCCCACAGCGCCGAAAGGGAACCCTCGCTCATCCTTGTCGAGGCGAGGCGAGGCGGGGCCCCCGGGCTAAGGATCTTGCCGCCGCTTTTCATTCGGGGCGACGGCGGCGGGGAGACCGCTGAAATTCTCAGGATATATCACAGGGAGGACAAGTCATGAGCGGAAAGCTTTATCTTGTAGGAACGCCGATAGGCAATCTGGGCGACTTCTCGCCGCGCGCCGCCGATGCTCTGCGCGAGGCGGATTTCATAGCGGCTGAGGATACCAGAGTCACCCTGAAGCTGCTCAATCATTTTGAGATAAGAAAGCCCATGGTGAGCTATTTTGAGCACAATAAATACGCCTCGGGCGCGAAGATCTTCGAGCGCATCCTGGCTGGAGAGACCTGCGCCCTTGTCACCGACGCTGGTATGCCCGCGATCTCCGACCCCGGCGAGGAGCTGGTGCGCATGTGCGCCGAGGGCGGCGTCGAGGTCCTGACGGTGCCCGGGCCGGCGGCGCTGATATCCGCGCTTGCGCTGTCGGCGCTGCCCACGGGCAGATTTTGCTTCGAGGGCTTTTTGTCCACCGCCAACAAGAGCCGCCGCGAGCATTTGGAGAGTCTCAAAGCCGAGCGGCGCACCATGATCTTCTACGAAGCGCCGCACAAGCTCATGCGCACTCTTGAGGATATGAAAAACACCTTCGGGAGCGAGCGGAGGATATCTCTGTGTCGGGAGCTGACAAAGATCCACGAGCAGACCCTGCGTACCGACATCGAGGGGGCTATAGAGCACTTCACCGAGCATCCGCCCAAAGGCGAATTCGTGCTCGTTATCGAGGGCGCGCCGGCGGCCGAGAGCGAGTACAGCCTCGGCGACGCGGTCGCGCTCGCGGAAAAATACCGCGAGGAGGGCTTATCCCGCAAGGCCGCGTGCAAAAAAGCCGCGTCGGAGACGGGCTTTTCCTCAAACGAGCTGTACGACCGGTCACTCTCCGTGACGGACGTTTCGGATCGAAATATCAGGTGATCTGTACTGCGCCGGCCCGATCATAATATGTGGCAAAAAGAGCCGACAAATGGGCGCAGTTCGTAAAACAGCATTCGGCTGTAAAAGCAAAGAAATCCACGGATAGAATCCTTCGCACTTTTGTGACGCACTTTAACATTACGAAGTGATATGCAAATTGCGGATTTAAGAGGTACATATTTTGAAAAAAGCGGCGCTTTCACTTATAAAATTTATCGTTTTCTTTCTGGGCTGGGCTGTGACGGCTTCGGTAATTCCGGCGCCTTCTTTGGAAAATCCGGCAATATGGAGATTATGGGCAGAAATTACGCCGCTGTTAATGATTATTGCTTTCACATTCATCTTCTGGCTGATTGAAAAGAAGACCATAAAGCTGCATCTGTTTGACGATCCGATCAAAGGACTTTTATCCGGTACTGCCGCGGGGGCTTTTTGGCTTGCGGTCCCTGTTCTGGTAATGTACACAGCACGGATAATACGTTTTGAAAGCGTCAACTTTGTCGAGCTGTTTCCGGTCTGGCTGCTGGCGGCATTTCTTAACGTAGTCATGCAGGAGCTTCTTGTTCGCGGGTATCTGTATCAAATGCTCAAGCAAAAGCACAATATTGTTGCGGCTGTTGTTGCTACTACTGCGCTCTTTACTCTATTGCATGGAGGTGCATTTGAATCAGGAGTTATTCCGGTGCTGAATGTTCTTACAATGAGCTTGCTCATGACGATGGTTCTTGAGTATACCGGTTCTATTGTAGCTCCTACGATTATGCACTTCATATGGAACGGGACCGGAGCGTTGGTATTGGGCGGCGTGTCGCTTGCCGATGACTATCCGCACCTGCTTAATATGGGCTTCACCGGCGACTCGCTGTTATCCGGCGGTAAATGCAAAATTGAGGGCAGCATCTTTGTTTTGCTTATCAATGTTATTTTGCTCGTATTTTTTGCAGCTTTGAAGAAAAAGAAAGATGATCTAAGCCGGTCCCGAGGCTGAAAAATTAGACGTAAAAACAAGCCTCCGTGACCATACGGAGGCTTAATCATGCCGAAAGGCGGAGCTTATTGACATTTATTTTTCGTTTTGCGGCTGTTTCTCCTCGATGAGCGGGAGGTATTCCTTATACTCGGTGTCATACGCGCAGGAGTAGCACGCTTTTCCGGCGAATTTAGATACGGATCTCGCCGACTTGTCTATGGGCTGGAGCGTGCCCGCTCCGGCGACGCAGCCGCCGGGACAGGCCATGCCCTCGAGCAGATAGCCGTCGTACTTGCCCTCCTTGGCCATGAGCAGCAGCTTGCGGCACTCGCTCAGGCCGGTGGCCTTGGCGACCTTGACCTCACGGTCGGGGTCGATGGATTTTATCGCATTGACAACGGCCTGAGCCACGCCGCCGGAGACGGCAAACATTCTCGCATCCGCGCCGGACTGATCGAGGGGCTCGGCCTCGGACATGGGGATGCACTCCCTATCGACGCCCTTGGCGGCAAACATCCCGAGCACCTCCTCAAAGGTCAGAACGAAGTCGACGTCGCTGCGGACCGTCCTTCTGCTGGCCTCGAGCTTTTTCGCGTCGCAGGGGCCGACGAAAACGACCTTGCAGCCCGGGTGGGTCCTCTTCACGAAACGCGCGGTCAGTACCATGGGGGTCATGGCGACGGAGATGTTGTCCTTCATCTCGGGGAAGAATTTCTTTACCATGTCGCTCCACGAGGGGCAGCAGGACGTGACCATGAACTTATGCTTTGCGGGGACCTCCTCGAGAAAGTCGGCGGCCTCCTCGATCACGCAGAGGTCGGCGCCGATGGCGGCCTCGTATACGTCGGCAAAGCCGAGCCGCCTGAAGGCGGCCTTCATCTTCTCCGGAACGGCGTCGGGGCCGAACTGGCCGACAAAGGAGGGAGCGAGAACGACGTAAACGGGCGTTCCGCTCTTGATTGCCATGATTATCTGGAAGATCTGGCTCTTGTCGCTTATCGCGCCGAAGGGACAGTTTACAAGGCACTGGCCGCAGGAGGTGCACTTGCTGTAGTCGATGTTTGCACGGCCCAGCTCATCCGAGCCGATCGCTCCCACGCCGCAGGCCTTATGGCAGGGCCGCTCCTGACGGATGATCGCGCTGAAGGAGCAGGCGCTTGCGCACTGATTGCACCTGATGCAGAGGCTGGTGTCGATATGCGCCTTGCCGTTTACCTTGCTGATAGCCCCACGGGGGCATATTTCTATGCAGGGGTGCTCAAGGCAGCCCTGACAGCCGTTTGTGACGGTGACGACATTATCCGGACAGCGGTTGCAGGCAAACTTTATCACGTTGATGAGAGGCGGCTCATAGTATTTTTCAGCAATGATCGTCTCTTCAACGTTATCGGAGATATTATTGTACTCTCCGAGCTTTCGCGTGGGCAGTCCCATGGCGAGGCGAAGCCTTTCGCCGACGACGGCGCGCTCAAGGAACAGACTGCTTTTATATGCGCCTATCTCGTCGGGGTCGCCCGGACATATCTTGTAGGGAAGCTCCTCAAGGCTGCGCGCATAATCCCCGCCCTCATATGCAAGGCGGGCTATTTCGGTGAACACCTCGTGTCTTATCCGTGTTTTACCGGTCTCCATGCCACGCATGAGATATACCTCCTCGCAGTAAACAAGATCCTTATTCAGTATACATACCTTTGTTCGTTTGTCAACAAAGTATCATATAAATTTACATTAATATTTTTTGGATATTTACCGCTTTAAATGCAAAACCGCGAAATGCCAAGGCATTTCGCGGTTTTTAATGCAATGTTAGCTGAGCATAGGAGAGCCGAAGCTTAAGGCTTTTTGTACTCCTTCAGTATTTCGTCCACCTCGGAGTCGAGCTTGCTCTCATCCTCCTTGGGCTTCTTCGCGGGAGCCTCTATGGTGGGCTCGGGCGCATCCTCATCTTCGGCTTCGTCCGCAGTATCGTCCTGCGCGGGCTCCTCCGCCTCTTCGGCGGCGGGCGCGGGCTCAGGGGAAAGCTCGGGCGCGTCCTCCGCATTGTGGAGGTTCTGTATCATAAGCCAGTTTTCCATGATGAGCATACCCGCGCTGCCCAGAATAATGAGCTGGAGCCCCATATAGCGGCTGTCGGCAAGGATCACGATGGCGAGAAATGCTCCCAGCATGCAGAAAAAGGCGGCGCTGCGCGGCTTTGCCCTTCCGAAGGGGAAGCCCGCAGTGTAATAAAACGCGATGATGAGGCAGCAGACGGCGATGATCTCGACCGCGTATACCCAGAGATTGGGATTGTTTGAGTTTGCTCTGTAGCAGACGATGAGCCAAAGGCTGTACATAACGACGGGCAGAGTCATGAACAGGCTCGTAAGCCCCGGAGAATAGCGCTTGCGCGCGGCGGCGCAGATGAGCGGGAAGCTCAGGCCGCAGAGTATGCCAAAGGCGGCGATGACGATGTAGAGCCCGCGCTGCGCGTCGAGGGTCACGTTAAGCATGGTGACCACGCCGCCGATCGCCGTTATGCCGCCGATCACCCACGAGATCACGGGGCAGAGCACCGAGCTGCCCTTCAGGGCGGTGTAAAACTCGGTCGGCAGCGCCTTTACGCCCCCGCAGAGCTTTTTAAGGCGCAGATAAAACAGCACGGCGGCGCCGAGGATCGTGAGCGGAACGAGAACGTTAAGGATGCTGGGATTCATCATCCCCGTCTCGGCGTCCCGCGCGACCTGCATTTGCAACCAACGGAAAAAGGCTCCGAAGGCTCCGAGAGCGCAGACATAGCACGACAGTATCAACGGAGCTTTGGCGTCTTTGTTGTATTGAGGCATAGTATCAGTCCAGTCAGAATAAGTTTAAGTAGGGGCAAGCCCCCGTTTAGTGATTTTATACTCATTTGACTTTGCCGTCAAGTACAAGCACAGGGGAGAGTGGTAACGAATGAAAAGAATGCTTGCAGCAGCGCTGATACTGACGCTGGCGGTGCTGACGCTGCCTAGGGTCTTCAAGCTTGAGGCTGCCCCGACGCCGGCCGCATCGGACGTGCCGCAGAAAACAGCCGAGCCACTGCCCGAGGACAAGTCCCGCAGCATAAGGCTTCTGGAGGGCGAGCAGGCGCGCGAGATAAGTGTGTTCGATTACCTGACGGGCGTCCTCGCGGCGGAGATGCCGGTGTCGTTTGAGCCGGAGGCACTCAAGGCTCAGGCGGTCGCCGCACGAAGCTATCTCCAGCGCGGCCTCCTCAGCCCCAAGCACGACAACGCGGATATTTGCGCCTCGGCCGACTGCTGTCAGGCGTATCTGAGCCCCGAGCAGCTCCAGGCAAGCTGGGGCGAGAATTACGAGCTTTACATCAAAAAAATAATCGCCGCCGTGGAGGCTACGGACGGGCAGTACTTAAGCTACGACGGCGAGCCCGCGCTCGCAGCCTTCCACTCCTCCTCCGAGGGCGCGACCGAGGACAGCGGCGCGATATGGAACGGGCTGCCGTATCTCGTGAGCGTCGATTCGCCCGAGACCGCCGAAAGCGTTCCGAACTTTGTGAGTACCGTCAGGAGCGCGGACATAGATTTCCGTGACACGATACTGTACCTTAAGCCCGAGGCGGACATGACGGGCGCGGCCGACACATGGATCGGCGAGACAAAGCGTAGCGCCTCAGGCAGGGTGGAGAGCATCGTGATCGGCGGGGTCGCATTTACCGGCAGCGAGCTGCGGACGCTGTTCTCCCTGCGCTCGACGGATTTTGAGCTCAGTCGGGGCGACGGCGAGTTTGTGTTCACCGTCAAGGGCTACGGCCACGGCGTCGGCATGAGCCAGTACGGCGCCAACACAATGGCAAAGTCCGGCGCGAACTATAAGGAGATCCTACAGCACTACTACCCGGGCACCTCGTTAGCATGAATAATTTGGAGGATCAGCGCTTTCACAGCAAAAAAAGTTCCCTTGTGAAAGGGACCTTTTTTGATCGGTCTGCATCCGTAGGGGCGGCACTCGGACGAGCGATGCTCGCCCCTACGGGTGCGGGAGTGGATTTTATATTCCACTGTCATTTAGACAATGGAGATAAAACGAACATCTCAATCGTTACCGGTCGGGATACCTCAATAACGACACGTATCGTTTTCAGTACGGATAAGCTGTGCGGCAGCACCGGTCGGGCTGTCGCAAAAACGATAATCTCCGATCCTAACTCAAATCCGTCGTGCGCCAGCAGCGGCGAGGAGGATTTGATGGGAATTTTACAAAAGTGTTCTTTTTGATTTTACATGCGGGGAATATCCTGTAGACGCAGAATAAAAGAAAAGGAGAACACTAAAATGAAAAAGACACTGATCCTCGCACTTGCGGCAGTGCTTATACTCTCGTCTCTTGCGGGCTGCTCGAAGGACACGGAGGGCGGCGGAACGGTCTCCACCGACGGCTCTACCTCGATGGAGAAGGTCATCGGCGCGCTGGGCGAGGCGTTTGAGCAGCAGAACGAAGGCGTAAGCTTCACCTATAACCCCACGGGCTCCGGCTCCGGCATCACCGCCGTGTCCGAAGGACGCTGCGATATCGGCCTTGCAAGCCGCGCCCTGAGCGACGACGAAAAGGCCGGCGGCCTCACCGAAACCATACTTGCCCTCGACGGCATCGCCGTCATAGTAAACCCCGAAAACCCCATATCGGACCTGAGCCTTGATACCATAGCAAAAATCTACAGGGGCGAGATCAGCAACTGGAAGGATGTGGGCGGCAAGGACGCCGAGATCGTCCTTATCGGCCGCGAGGCCGGAAGCGGCACCCGCGGCGGCTTCGAGTCTGTCACCGGAGCCGAGGACGCCTGCCGGTACCGCCAGGAGCTGACCTCCACCGGCGACGTTATCACCGCCGTTTCGCAGAACCCCGACGCCATCGGCTACGCCTCCCTGTCCTCGGTCAAGGACAGTGTAAAGGCCGTTTCCGTCGGCGGAGTGACCCCCACCGAGGCGAGTGTCAGGGATGGCAGCTACGCTGTGCAGCGCCCCTTCGTTCTGGTCACGAGGACCGGAGAGGCTCTGCCCGAGACCGCTCAGGCGTTCTTCGACTTTGCAACGGGCACGGACGCAAACGATATTATCTCCGCCTCCGGCGCGGTGCCCGTAAACTGAACAGGCAAGGCGGCATTTATATCGTAAAGTGCCGCCTCGCTTTATGAAAGGCGGAGCATATGAAGAACAAAAAGCGATTATTTGAAAATACCGTCCACGGCATTTTTCTCGTGCTGGGTCTTATAACGGTGGGCTGTGTCCTGCTCATCACGGTTTATCTTGCAGTAAGCGGGCTTCCCGCCATCCGTGAGCTCGGGCTTTCCGAATTTCTGTCCGGCAGGGTCTGGAACCCCACCGGCTCAGAGCCGCAATTCGGCATCCTTCCCTTCATCCTGACCAGCGTTTACGGCACCGCGGGCGCCATGCTGCTGGGGGTGCCGGTGGGCTTTTTCACGGCGGTATATCTTGCAAAGGCCGCGCTGGAGGCGGTGCCAAAGGAGTATGAGGACGCGTCCCTCGCACTTGGAGCAACGCCGGAGGAGCCCTGGTTCCGTGTGTCCGTTCCCGCCGCGAAAAGCGGCATAGCCGCCGCGGTTGTGCTGGGCGTGGGCAGAGCCATAGGCGAGGCGATGGCCGTCATGATGGTCTCGGGCAACGTCCCGAACATGCCCTCGCTGTTTGAGAGCGTGCGCTTTTTGACCACCGCCGTGGCCAGCGAGATGTCCTACGCCGGACAGGGGCTGCACCGTCAGGCTCTGTTTTCGATCGCGCTGGTGCTGTTTTTGTTCATCATGCTCATCAATGCGGCGCTCAATTTCTTTCTCAAGCGCAGGCCGTAGGGGGGAACGCGGTGCTAAATAAGATATCGGCAAAACGAAAAGCCTGCATCGGGCTTATGCGCGCTCTCATGGCGGTGGCTGCCGTGCTTACCTGCGCGCTGGTGCTGTTTTTTGATAGCGTATGTGCTGTAAAGGGGCTTCCCAATATCTCATGGGAGCTTCTTTCGACCAGGCCGAGCTACTTGTCCGGCACGATAGGCATACTGCCTGATATCATGAACACGCTGTACGTCGTGATAACGACTATTGCGATAGTGCTGCCGCTGGGCGTGGGCGCGGCGATCTTACCTGACCGAGTACGCGAGCAGCAAAAGGATAGTCGGCGTCATCGAGTACGCGGCGGAGACCCTCTCCGGCATACCCTCGATCATATACGGCCTTGTAGGCACGCTATTTTTCTGCGGCTTTCTGGGGATGAAGACCTCGCTTCTGGCGGGAAGTCTCACGCTCGTCATCATGAACCTGCCCACCATCATGCGAACCACGCAGGAGAGCCTTAAGACGGTACCGCAGAGCTACCGCGAGGGAGCCTTCGGCCTCGGCGCGGGAAAATGGCGCGTCGTGCGCACGGTGGTGCTGCCCGGCTGCGTCGACGGCATCGTAACAGGCTGCATTCTGTCCGTTGGCCGCATCCTCGGCGAGACGGCGGCGCTTTTGTACACTGCCGGCTTTGCCCACACGCTCCACGGCTTCTCGGACGGGCTCCGGAACGCCGGCGCGACCCTTACCGTCGCTCTTTACGTCTACGCCAAGGAGCAGGTCGAATACGGCGGGCAGGATATCTTCGCCCCCTCGGTGGACGTTAACGGGCTGCGCCGCAGGATCGGTACGGTGTTCCAGAAGCCCAATCCCTTTCCGATGAGCATCTACGACAATGTCGCCTACGGCCCGCGCACCCACGGCGTTACCGCGAGCGCTCCCTGCGCGACGCGGCCATATGGAACGAGGTGAAGGACAGGCTGAAAAAATCCGCGCAGATGTCCGGCGGCCAGCAGCAGCGGCTTTGCATCGCAAGGGCGCTGGCCGTGGAGCCGGAGGTGCTGCTGATGGACGAGCCGACCAGCGCCCTCGACCCCATATCTACTCTAAGATAGAGGAGCTTGCCATTCAGCTCAGGGACAGATATACGATCGTCATCGTCACCCACAATATTCAGCAGGCGGTGCGGATCTCCGACAACACCGCCTTTTTCCTGCTGGGGGAGCTCATCGAGTTCGGAAAAACCGAGGAGCTGTTCGCGCAGCCGAAGGACAAGCGCACCGAGGACTACATTACGGGGAGGTTTGGATAATGAGAAGCAGGTTTGATGAGCAGCTTGCACAGCTCAACCGGAAGCTTACCGAGATGGGCGCCATGTGCGAGGGGGTGATCGCCCTCGCGGCAAAGGCGCTGACCGACGGCGACGGCGAGCTTGCCGCGCGCGTTGCGCCGCTTGACACGGAGATCGACCACATGGAGCGCGATATAGAGTCGCTTTGCCTGAAGCTGCTTTTGCAGCAGCAGCCCGTGGCGCGGGATCTGCGCCAGATCTCGGCGGCGCTTAAGATGATAACCGACATGGAGCGCATAGGCGACCACGCGACAAACATCGCCGAGTGGGTGGTGTTCTCCGTAACGGGCGTTCATAAAAGCGGTTCGTTTTAAAAAAATATGACCCGCCGCGGGTCATTGCAAAGACCGCCCCTGTCGGGGCGGTCTTTGCTATACTTATAAGCTTACTTTTTGTCCTGCTCGGCCTTATAGTCGGCGTAGCAGACGTAGTCAAAGCCGTCGTCGGTTATAAACTGCGCGAAATCGGTCTTCTCATACAGGCTCGTGTACTTGACCTTCGCCTCCTTCACCCAGCCCGCGATATCCGTATCGTAATAGCCGGGGGCTGCCATATAGGACAGAGGCACGACCATCTGCTGATATCCGCTGTTATAGGACACAAGATCGGCGCCCGTTATGGGAAGGCGCATGATCACATGATAGCCGTGCTCGGACTCCACGGGATCGGAGACCTGATACTCATCGAGCGTGCGGCTGGTGGTATCGTAGACCTCGACCATGGCGTTTTTCGTGAAGCAGTAGCCGTTGGGGAAGCTCTCCCTGCCGGGGTCCTCGCTGAACTCGGCCATGAGCTCCTTGAAGCGCTCCCAGCGTTCGGCGTCATCGCTTATCGCCTTAAGCTCGTCGGCGAGCTCCTGAGCCTTGGCAAGCTTCTCGGCCTTTTCGTCCTCCGACAGCTCCTTCGTGCTGGTCTTTCCGTCCTCGTCTGTGACGTCCTCGGTGGTCTTCAGCAGGATATGTGCGGAGGTGATATAGTCGTTCTTTTCCGCATACTCGAGCACCTTTTCCTCGTCGAGCTTCTCGCCCTCCTCGCCGTAGATCTCGGTAAAGAGGTTGTAGTACAGGTAGTTGAGGCTGCGCTGAGCCTTATAGCTTGCCTCGGTATAGTTATACGAGGCAAGGAACTCCTCAAACGCGGCGTCCGGATCGTCGCCGGTAGCATAGTTTTTCTTCAGATCCTTAAGCTCGTCCTCGATATCCTGCTTCTGCTCGTCGGAGACGGTCACGCCCCGCTCCGCAGCCTTGCTCTCGGCAGTGTGGAGCTTCGTGACGGTCTCGTTTGCGCGCTTTATGCACCACTCTGTATTGGTGATGCTGTCGTCAAACAGGAAGTTGCCGTCCCAGTCAACCTCTGTGCCGGAGTAGCTGCTGTAGATCTCCTTTATCTCGCTGACAGCGCTTCCGAGCCAGATCATATATTCGTCAAAGCTGACGTCGATGCCGTTGACGGTCATAACGGTGTCCTCCTCGGAGCTGCTGCAGCCGGCGGCGCAGCCGCACAGCAGGACGACGGCGAGGATCAATGCTATAGTTTTTTTCATAATGCGTCTCCTAAATCTCGGATAAGTTACAGGGTATTTTAATACAATCGTATGGAATATTCCACACTTTTTTGTAAACAAAGGTTCAGATATCGCAGATAGCGCAGCTTATCTCGCCCTCGGGGCCGATCTCGAGCTTCGCCCAGGTCCGGTTCGGGCCCTTTCCGGCGGTGCCGGGGTTCAAGACGAACATACCGTCAAGCTGCTCGAAGCCGGCGCGGTGGGTGTGGCCGAACATGGCGATCTCGCAGTCGCAGCACTGCGCCGCGTACAGCAGCACGTCAAGCCTGCCGCCGCGCACGGCATAGCGGTGGCCATGGGTGAGAAACGCCTTTAAGGTCCCCAGGCGTATGACCTTATATTCTTCCTCCTCCGAGCCGTAGTCGCAGTTGCCCGGGACGCGGCAGACGGGGATCATGGGAAACTGCGCCTCCAGCGCCTCGGTATCGCGCATACCGTCGCCAAGATGTATGATCTGATCCGGCTCATATTCCGCGACGGCGTTTATCATGCCGCGAGGTGAGCCGTGGGTGTCGGAAAAAACGGCAATTTTCATAGCTTTCATAGTAAACCTCCGCGAGGCGCGTGAATATAATAGATCGGGTGATAGTTTATGAATGATCTGGAAAAGCTGGGCGAGCAGCTCGGTAAAAGCGGCAAAAGCGATAAGCTCAAAAACCTCGCCGACTCCGACGACGGCAAGGCCGTCAGCCGCATGGTCGACGCCGAGGCCGTTCAGAAAGCCGCGAAGAGCGGCGATATGGCGGCTCTGCAAAACATACTGCGGGGCGTTCTTTCCACCGACGAGGGCAAGAGGCTTGCCGAAAGCCTCAAAAAGGCTATGGAGTGAGGTGAGCGTCCATGAGCGATTTTGAGGATAAGCTGAATAAGCTGCTGAACGACCCGACAGAGATGGAGCGGTTTGCGGGCTTTGCAAAATCGCTCATGGGCGGCGGAGAGCCCGAGGCGGAGGAAAAGCCGCCGGAGTTCGACGCCGGAATGCTGAAAAAAATAAGCGGCCTCATGGGCCGCAGCGGCGGCGGGAGCAGCAAGGATACGAAGCTGCTGGAGGCCATGAGGCCGTATCTTTCCGAAAAGCGGCGCAACAAAATGGACAGGGCGATGAAGATCGCCCGCCTCGCGGGGCTGGCTGAGCTTGCCGCTGGGGAGTTTGGAGGGGACGACGATGGCAGCCTATAACCGCTACAGAGGCAACGGCAGCCGCGCCGAGAGGATAGAGGAGCCGCGCTTACACAGCGCACCGCCGCCCCAGAAAGGCGGAAGAGGAAACAGCGCTCCCTCCCGCAGCACACCGCCGCAGTCCAGCGGTCTGCCGCTTCAAAAGCTGCCGATTCTGGGCGATCTGCCGAAAAAGCTCGGCGAGCTTGAGACGGAGGATCTGCTGCTGATCCTCATCCTGTACCTCATGTACCGCGAGAGCGGCGATAAGGAGCTGCTCATCATAATGGGCGCCATGTATCTTTTATAGTCTTGGCAGACGGCCAACCCGCATTGACGCTTAACAGAATCGTTATTGCAGATGCCCGACCGGTGGGATTGTCGATCATCGTTTGATTGCCATTGTGTATATTCGGGCTGTCACAGGAACGATATCCGCCAATTTTAACGCGGATTGGCCGTCTGCCAGGACCCCCCTGTCGGCGGGCGGACGAGCGATGCTCGCCCCTTACGACTTGTAATTTATATTGTTCGGTCATTTAGAAAACGGTAACATACCGAATACCGGCGCAGGATATATTCGGGATACCGCAATAACGACACGCGCCATTCTAAATACGTGCTGCCTCTCCGGCAGGAGCGGGTAAAAATTCGTCGGGGGGGTCGCTGCGGAGGTCGTATGTGAATTCTATCGCGTCGGCGATGCGCCGGCAGGCTTTTCCGTCGCCGTAGGGGTTCACGGCGTGGGCCATGCGTTCATACGCGGCCGCGTCGTCAAGAAGCTCGAGCGCGTCGCGCACGATATCGGCTCTGTCAACGCCCGAGAGCTTGACTGTGCCCGCGGCGACGGCCTCGGGGCGCTCGGTCTCGCGGCGAAGAACCAGAACGGGCTTGCCCAGCGAGGGCGCCTCCTCCTGAATTCCGCCGGAGTCGGTCATGACCATGAAGCTGCGGCTCATGAGCCTGTGCATATCCATGGCGTCCAGAGGCTCGATAAGATGCACGTTTTCAAGCCCGTCGAGAATGCCGTGGGCGGCCTCGCGGACAACGGGGGAAAGGTGCACGGGGTACACGACCTCGATATCGGGCTTTGCCTCGGCAAGCTCGCGCACAGCCGAGAAGATGTTTTTCATCGGCTCGCCGTAGTTTTCCCTGCGGTGACAGGTCATGGCGACAACCCGCCTTGAAAAGTCGATCCCCTTCAGCTCGGGCGAGTAAAACTCCCCGTTCCCGATGGTATATCTCATAGCGTCGATGACCGTGTTGCCGGTGACGAAGACATTGCCCGTCACGGCCTCGGCGCGCAGGTTTTCCGCATTCTTCGCGGTGGGCGCGAAGTGCAGCGTCGCAAGCCTGCCGACAAGGCAGCGGTTCATCTCCTCGGGGAAGGGACTGTAGCGGTCATATGTGCGGAGCCCCGCCTCGACGTGACACACGGAGATCTTCGCGTAAAACGCGGCTAGCGCCGCGGAAAAGGTCGTACTGGTGTCGCCGTGGACGAGCACGAGGTCGGGCTTTGCCTCGGCAAAGCAGGCCTCAAGCCCCTTCAGCGCCTTGGTGGTGACGTCGGTGAGGGTCTGGTTTTTGCCCATGATATTCAGGTCGAAGTCCGCCTTCAGGCCGAAGCAGCGCATCACCGAGTCGAGCATTTCCCTGTGCTGCGCGGTGACGCAGATAAGGCTTTCAATATTCTCGCGTCCGCCCAGCTCAAGCGCCAGCGGCGCCATTTTGATGGCCTCCGGCCTTGTGCCGAAAACGGACATTACCTTGAGCTTACTCACTTTTTTCCTCGCTTTCTTTTTCCGCCGCCGGTTCATGGTGCGGGATGTGGATACTGGCGTTGTGCCGGAACACGAACAGCCAGATGCAGACGGCGATGGCAAAGGCGATGAGCGCCAGAACTATCCTCACGATGCCCGAGGAGGTCAGCAGAACAGCCGTCAGGCCGAGGATCGCGGTCACCGCGTACAGCACCGCGACGGCCTGCTTCTGGCTCAGCCCCATGTCCAGCAGCTTGTGGTGGAAATGCCCTCTGTCGGCGTGGAAGGGGCTCTGGCCGTGGAGTATGCGGCGGGTGAAGGCAAATATCGTGTCGGAAAGCGGCACGGCAAGCGCCAGCACCGGCAGGATGAAGGTCACGATGGCATAGAACTTGAACATACCGATGACCGAAGCCGTGGCGAGGACATAGCCCAACAGCAGCGCGCCGGTATCGCCCATGAATATCTTCGCGGGATTGAGGTTATACGGTATGAATCCCAGGCAGCCGCCGCAAAGCGCGGCCAGTATGACCGCGACGTTGCTATTGGCGTCGGAGACCAGCATGGATACCACCAGCATGAACAGCGAGGCGATAGCGGACACGCCGCAGGCAAGCCCGTCGAGCCCGTCGATGAGGTTCACGGAATTCGTCACGCCGACAATCCAGAGTATAGTTACCGGCACCGCGAGGATGCCGACGGTTATCGCCTGCTCGCCGGTTATGAGCAGGGGGTTTGAAACAACGTTGATGATAACGCCGGACAGCACGGCAATGACCGCGGCAACGATCTGCACGCAGAATTTCAGCCATGCGTTAAGGTTCATCACATCGTCGATGGCCCCCACCACGACTATGAGTATCGCTCCGAGCAGAATGCCGCGCACCTGAGGGGTGATATTGGCGAAAAGCAGCACCGAGAGCAGGAAGCCGACGAAGATCGCAAGTCCGCCCATACGCGGTATCGGGCGACTGTGGATATGCCTGTTCTTGTCGGGCACGTCGATGGCGCCGACCTGCTTTGCAAACGAGCTCACGACAGGGGTCGCGGCAAACGAGATCACGAAAGCGGCGACAAGGGCAAGGATTATGTTCTTCCAGACGGCTATATTGAAATCGATCATTTTTATATCTCCGAGATAATACAGTTATCAGAAGGGCTTTTCCACAAGCCCGACCTTTTTATAGACCTTGCGGAGCGTCCTGCGGGCGATGAAGCTCGCCTTCTGCGCGCCCTCGGTGTACACCTGCTGCAAATACGCCTTGTCGGCAAGCAGGCGGCCCGCCTCCTCCCGTATGGGACGCAGCATCTCGATAACGGCCTCTCCTACGGCGGGCTTGAACACGCCGTAGCCGGCGCCGGCAAACTCGCGCTCGATCTCCTCGAGTGTCCTGCCGGTGACGGCGGAGTAGATATTCATAAGGTTTGAAACGCCGGGCTTTTGCTCCGGATCAAAGCGCACGCAGTTTTCGGTGTCGGAATCAGTCACGGCGCGCTTGAACTTACGGGCGATATCCTCGGGCTTTTCCATGAGGAAAACGCAGCCGTTGGGGTCGGACTTGCTCATTTTAGACATCGGATTGCCCAGTCCCATGACCCTCGCGCCGGCTTTGGGGATATACGCCTCGGGCACCTTGAACACATCGCCGTATATGTTGTTGAAGCGCACGGCGATATCGCGGGTCAGCTCGCAGTGCTGACGCTGGTCCTCGCCTACGGGAACGTAGTCGGCCTGATACAGCAGGATGTCCGCCGCCATTAAGCTGGGGTAGGTGAACAGGCCGCCGTTTATGTTGTCGGCATTCTTGGCGCTCTTGTCCTTGAACTGGGTCATGCGGCTGAGCTCGCCGAACATGGTGTAGCAGTTGAGTATCCAGCCCAGCTCCGCGTGCTCGTGGACATGGCTCTGGATGAACAGGGTGTTCTTCTCCGGATCGAGGCCGCAGGCAATATACTGCGCAAGCTGCTCGAGCGAGCGGCGGCGCAGCTCCGCCGGATTCTGCCGCACGGTGAGGGTATGCAGGTCGGCCATGAAGTAGTAGCAGTCAAACTCCTCGGCCCGCGCACCCCAGTTTTTGACCGCGCCCAGATAGTTGCCCAGATGCAGGTCGCCGGAGGGCTGAATGCCCGAGAGCATTATTTTTTTCTTTATTTCATTTTCCATGGATGCACGCTCCTGTTTATACTGATGTTGCTAAATTAGTATTGTACCATTTTAACTACCGCTTGACAACAAGGAAAATCCAAATTACACTATAGAAAACGATTATTCGGAGGAACAGCATGAAAGACATGAAATGGTTCGAGGAGCTGGAGGCGCGCATACCCAAGGGCGAGGTGCGCACCCGCTTTGCTCCCAGCCCCACGGGATATATGCACGTCGGAAATCTCAGAACGGCCCTGTACACATGGCTCATCGCCCGCTATAACGGCGGCAAATTCATCCTGCGCATAGAGGACACCGACCAGGGGCGCTATGTCGACGGCGCGGTCGAGGTCATCTACCGCACGCTGGCCGAATGCGGCCTTGACCATGACGAGGGCCCCGACGTCGGCGGCCCCGTGGGTCCGTATATCCAGACCGAGCGCCGGGGACTGTACAGGGAATACGCGGAGCTTCTTATGGAAAAGGGCTGCGCCTACCGCTGCTTCTGCGAAAAGGCCGGGGACGAGGGCGAGGGCTTTGAAAAAGCCGCCGACCCCTGCCGCGCCATGAGCCGCGCCGAAAGCGATGAACGCGCCGCTGCCGGAGATCCCTACGTCATCCGCCAGAGGATACCCGAGGATGGCTCCACCACCTTCCACGATGAGATCTTTGGCGATATCACCGTTGAGAACAAGACCCTTGACAACCAGGTGCTCATAAAGCGCGACGGCCTGCCGACCTACAACTTTGCAAACGTCGTTGACGACCACCTCATGGGCATAACCCACGTCGTGCGCGGCTCGGAGTACCTGTCCTCATCGCCCAAGTACAATCTGCTGTACGAGGGCTTCGGCTGGCCCGTACCCGCCTACGTCCATTGCTCCCCCGTCATGCGCGATGCGCACAACAAGATGAGCAAGCGCCGCGGCGACCCCTCTTATGAGGATCTCATCGCGCAGGGCTATCTCACTGACGCCGTCGTCAACTATGTCGCCCTGCTGGGCTGGAGCCCCGGCGGCGAGCGGGAGATATACTCTCTGCCCGAACTTGCCGATATCTTCGATATAAAGGGCATATCCAAGTCGCCCGCGATATTCGATATAGAGAAGCTCAGATACTTCAACAGCGAATATATCCGCGCCATGAGCCCCGAGGACTTTGCCAAGGCCGCCGAGCCCTACATCCGTCAGGCGGTGAAAAACCCCGAGCTTGACCCCGCGGCGATAGCCGCCCTGCTCCAGCAGAGGACGGAGGTGCTCACCGACATCCCCGAAAAGCTCGACTTCTTCGACGAGCTTCCCGATTACGACACGGCGCTGTATGTCCACAAAAAGTCCAGGACCGACGAGGCCGGCTCTCTTGAGATGCTGAGCAAAATGCTCCCCGTGTTCGAGGCGATTGATGCCTGGAACGACGAGAGCATCCTCGCCGCGATGACCGGCATGGCGGAAGAGTGCGGGTGCAAGAACGCGAAGGTAATGTGGCCGGTGCGCATAGCCGCCGCAGGCAAGGCGGTGACTCCGGGCGGCGCGGTCGAGATCTGCCGCATCCTCGGCAAAGACGAAACCCTGCGCAGACTGCGCATCGGCATTGAAAAGCTGAGTAAATAAGCACGCCTCAACATGAAAACAGACTGAGATGAGTTCTTCATCTCAGCCTTTCTTTTTACCTGAATGGCAGGGCGGTTTAAAATCAGGGATTGTAGGGGCGAGCATCGTTCGTCCGCCCGCCGACAGGGGGGGCCTGGCAGACGGCCAATCCGCATTAAAATTGGCGGATATCGTTTGTGTGTCAGCCCGAATATATACAATGGCAATCAAACGACGATCGACAATCCCACCGGTCGGGTCGTGGCAATGACGATTCTTTTAAGCCTTAATGCGAATCGCCCCTCCGGCAGGAGACGAGCACCGCTCGTCCGTCCACCAATTAAAATGCTCCGAGGGTCTTAAACAGGAGCGACCACATAAACAGCGTGAAGCAGCACAGGGCGCTGGTGGCGACGACAATGTCGCCCGCGAGCTCATCATCCCCGCCCATCTGCTGCACCATGGTAAACGAGGCGATTGCGGTGGCCGAGCCGAAAATGGCTATCATGCCCGCAAACTCCACGCCCCTTATCCCCGCGAGCCACGCGAGGGTGAGGAAAATGCCCGGGATCACGATGAGCCTGCCGAGGCAGACCTCAACGAGATCCTTTATGTACCGTCTCAGGCCGCCGAACTCGAAAAACGCGCCCAGCAGGAACAGCAGCAGCGGGTTCGTCGCGTTCCCTATCTGCTTTGCGGTGGAAACGACGGCCTCCGGCAGCCGGATATTCAGGAGCAGCAGCGCAAGCCCCGCCGCAGTGCCGAGGATGAGCGGGTTTTTAAGAATATCCAGCAGCAGACGCCCCGCCTTGGGCTTATTGCCGTTAAATGCCTCGAGCGTCACGACCGCAAGGACGTTGAACATCGGAACGACCACCGCGATGAGCACCACCACGGGGCCGAGGTCGGCGCCCTCCACGAGCTGCGCCGCCAGCGGTATGCCGATTATGACGAAGTTCGATCGGTAAAGCCCCTGTATCTTAACGCCTCTTTTATTTTTGTCCTTTTCCGTGAACAGGACGTAGCCGAGGCTCAGTCCGTAAGCGCACAGCACGCACAGCGCCGTAAAGGCAAGCAGCTTCGGTTGTACCGCGCGGCTCAGCTCCGAGGTATAGATATTGTAAAACAGCATCACAGGCATGAACCAGCGAAAGACGAGCTTATTGAGCTTCGGCACGTCTTCCCGCTTTATCGCGCCCAGCCTTCGGGCGAAAAAGCCCAGCGCCATCATGAAGAATATCGGCAGGATAGCGTTTAAACAGACATGAAACGCGCTCATTTGCTCTTCCTTTTCAGCTTATGCTTTTTGCCGTCGGGGGTCTGGATGTAGGTGTTTTCGAGAATCTGCTCCGCTCCGCGCCGCCACTCGGCGACGTACTCGCGCCGCAGCGTATCCCGCTCAGCAAGCTCCTCCGGCGTCAGCCCTCGCTCCTTTGCAAGGCGTGCAAGCTCGTTTATCCTGTCAAGCTTTGATCTTTCCATTATTCTATACTTCCCAATTCGTCAAGAGTTTTCTCAAACGCGGGGATGAAATTTTCGATGAAGTATTCCACCTCAGGCATATTATATGCGTGCAACGCGGCAAGGGTCTGCTTTTCGGCGCTGGCAAACTCGTTATTGCCCGCCTTGCGCTCCTCGATGCATTTTATATAGGCGCTCATTTTGTCGGCGGCCTTCACTATGGCGTGCAGCTCCCGCTCGGTCTCGCCGTTGAGTATGGGGCCGAACGCACCCTGCATCTCCTCCGGCAGCATGCCCAAAAGCTTGTCCGAGGCAAGCCTTTCGACGCGGCGGTACGCGCTCATGATCTCATCGTCGTGGTATTTTATCGGCGTGGGCAGATCGCCGGTGAGTATCTCGCTTGCGTCGTGGTACAGCGCCACTGCGGCGCAGGCGTTCACGTCGCAGGGCAGCCCGAGGATATCGCGGCGGATAACGCCCAGCCCGTGGGCGATGACCGCCACCATGTGGCTGTGCTCCTGCACGTTCTCGCGTATGGAATTGCGCATCAGGCTCCAGCGCTCGATATAGCGCATACGGGAGATAAGCGCGAAGAAATTATTGTCCATTGCGTTTCCCTCTCTTTATTTCGTTCGATAATTTTACCACAGCCCGCGTCAGAATTCAACCGCGCAGCGCGGCGGCAGAATGCCGGAAAATCAAAAAAATCCGCAAAAATGCTTTACAAAGCGGCGCGGAAGTGATAACATAGTTGAGCCCGTGAACTCAGTATTTGGGAGACCTTTCCTCCCTTTACTTAGTCATTGGGTATATGTTAATTAAGAAAGGGGTATCATTATGATTACCAAAGAGACCAAGACCGCCGTTATAGCGGAAAACAAGACCCACGAGAACGATACCGGTTCTCCCGAGGTTCAGATCGCGATCCTCACTCAGCGCATCCGCGAGCTCACCGCTCACCTGAAGGTCCATCCCAACGACGACCATAGCCGTCTGGGCATGTACAAGATGGTCGGTAAGCGCCGCCGTCTGCTCGACTACCTTGCAAAGAAGGATATTGAGCGTTACCGTGCGATCATTGCAAAGCTGGGCATACGCAAGTAAGTCTCAGGCATAGGGGCTCAAGGCCCTATGCATTTTCCGAAGGGTATGAAGGTTTTTCAGGAGGGGACAATTGAATATTGTCCCCTCTTTCCTTTTGCCCCGAACCCCATCAAAGCGGGTATCGGCCAGCTTAGTATTTGAAAACGCACCCTTAAGGATGTGTTTTCAAGTGCTATGCTCTGATGCCCAAAAACCGAAAGGAGCAAACAAATGATAATTCAGCACAAGGACTTCCCCAACTACAGAAAGTTCGAGATCGAATACGAAGGCCGTCCCCTCAAGATGGAGATCGGCAAAATGGCGGAGCTGTGCAACGCGGCTGTCCTCGTCAGCTACGGCGAGACCGTCGTTCTCGTGACCTGCACCGCTTCGGCACGTCCCAAGGACGGTATCGATTACTTCCCCCTCGCCGTTGACTTCAACGAAAAGCTCTACGCGGTAGGCCGCATCCCCGGCAGCTTCATGCGCCGTGAGGGCAAGCCCAGCCTCCCCGCGGTGCTGGCCTCCCGCCTCATCGACCGTCCCATGCGTCCGCTGTTCCCCTCCGATCTGCGCAACGACGTCGTTATCGCATGCGAGGTGCTGAGCGTTGACCGCGACTGCAGCCCTGAGATCACCGCGATGATCGGCGCCTCCGCCGCCGTGTCCATCTCCGACGTTCCCTTCAACGGCCCCATCGCCGGCATCGTACTTGGCTGGGACGGCGAGAAGTATCTGTTTAACCCCACCGAGGAAGAGCGCAGGACCAATCGCATGACCACCACCATCGCGGCTACCCATAAGAATATCGTCATGATCGAGTCCGAGGCCGATCAGGTCCCCGACGACGTCATGTACGAGGGCATCGTTCAGGCTCACGAGCACCTCCAGCCTGTCCTCGACCTCATCGACAGGATGGTCACCGAGGTCGGCAAGCCCAAGTTCGAGTATGAGCACGCTTCCTTCGACGAGGAGCTGTTCAACAAGCTCGTTGAAAACGAATTCGAGGGCATGGAATACTGCATGGACACCGACGACAAGAACGTCCGCGAGGCCCGCGTGAACGATTGGGTCACCGCCATGGAGGAAAAGTATTCCGAGGAGCATCCCGACATGATGCAGTTCATGGACGAGATCCTCTATAAGCTCCAGAAGAAGGTCGTCAAGAAGTGGCTGCTGGCGGGTAAGCGCGTCGACGGCCGCGCAATGAACGAGATCCGCCCTCTCGGCTCCGAGGTAGGCGTTATCCCCAGAGTCCACGGCTCAGCGCTGTTCACCCGCGGCCAGACTCAGGTGCTTTCCATCGCAACTCTCGCCACCCTCTCCATGTCCCAGAAGCTGGACACCATATGGGAGGAGGAGGATAAGCGCTTCATGCATCACTACAATATGCCCTCCTACTCCACCGGCGAGGCTCGCCCCAGCCGCAGCACCGGCCGCCGCGAATACGGCCACGGCGCACTGGTCGAGAAGGCGCTCGAGAGCGTTATACCCTCCGTTGAGGACTTCCCCTACACCATCCGCGTAGTTTCCGAGATCCTCTCCTCCAACGGCTCGACCTCTCAGGGCTCCATCTGCGGCACCACCCTCGCGCTCATGGACGCGGGCGTGCCCATCAAGGCTCCCGTTGCCGGCATCTCCTGCGGACTTATCCAGGACGGCGACGACTTCACCACATTCATCGACATCCAGGGCGTCGAGGACTTCCACGGCGAGATGGACTTCAAGGTCGCCGGCACCAAGGCCGGTATCACCGCCATCCAGATGGACCTCAAGAACGACGGCCTCAAGCACGAGATCGTCAAGGAGGCCTTTAAGATCACACGCGAGGCGCGTTTCCAGATCCTCGACGAGGTCATGCTCAAGGCGCTGCCCGAGCCCCGCAAGGAGCTTGCAAAGACCGCTCCCAAGATGATCCAGATGAAAATCAACCCCGACAAGATCCGCGAGGTCATCGGCTCCGGCGGCAAGGTCATCCAGAAGATCACCGCCGACACCGGCTGCAAGATCGACATCGACGACGACGGCTCGATCTTCATCGCATCCGAGGATATCGAGGCCTGCCGCGCAGCCCGCACCACCATCGAGAATATCGTTTTCGAGCCCGAGGTCGGCGCGCTGTACTACGGCAAGGTCGTGCGCATCATCCCCATCGGCGCGTTCATTGAGCTTGCCCCCGGCAAGGACGGCATGTGCCACATCAAGGACCTTGAGTTCAAGCGCACCGAAAAGGTCGAGGATGTTCTCAACATCGGCGATATGACCTGGGTCAAGGTCACTGAGATCGACGACCGCGGCCGCGTCAACCTCTCCCGCAAGGAAGCTCTCAAGGAGCGCGGCGAAGCCTGAGCTGCTGCCGCAGGGGTAATTCGCATTTAGATTGGCGAATGTTGTTATTTCGGTATCCCGACCGGTAACAACGGCAATGGCTGTTACATTCCCATTCCCTAAATGACAACGAGACATGAAAAATCTCCCGTATCTGCTGATGCGGGAGATTTTTTCGCTAATTCTTTTTTATTTTCGCCGCACCGCCCCTTTTGTGAGCTAATGCTCAGCGGCAGCTTGTCAGCGCCTCGGCGGCGAGCTTTGTCCCATGGCAGAAGCCGTCGCAGAACGACTGCTCACACAGCACGCCGATATATTCCTTTACGCAGTCGTTATATTTTCAAAGATGTCGTTTTCCTTTTCGTCAAGGCATTCCTCAAGCCTTTCGCCGTTGCGCTGCAATAAGCGCTCGATCTGCTTTATCTCCAAGCTGTTCAGCCCTGAATATCTGACAGGCTCAAGCTCACCGTACCAGAGCCGCGCTATAGTCTCAGTCATAGTCGTTACCTCACAATGCGTAATTTGGGTTATATAAATTATATCATAAAATGATTAATAACTCTGATTTTAGTAAATAAATTTACTATCTTAAATGCGAATTGCCCGTATGGCAATAAAAAACCTCGCTTAAGCTCAGCCTTAAGCGAGGTTTTTGGTTCATATAAGCGATATGTATTCCTGCTCGTTGTGCAGCAGATCCATGTAAAGCAGCCTGCCGGCAAGCTCCGTGGGCTTGCCCAGCAGGAGCTTCACCGTCTCGGCGGTCTGTATCCCCGCGCACACGGCGGGGGTGAAGGAAAGGCAGGCCTTGTCCCCTGCCTCGCCGCCCGCGTACAGGCTCTCCATAAGCCCCGGTGGGTGCTCGGGCATTATGACTGCGGCCTGAAGCGTCCAGCCGCCCACAGCGCCGTAAACAAGCGGGATGCCCGCCTCGCGGCAGCCGGCGGCGAGGATCGCGCGGCTGGGCGCGCCGTCAAGCGCGTCTATGGCAAGGTCGTGCCCCGAAAGCAGATTGCGGCAGTTATGCCCGTCAAGGCGCTCGCACACGGCGGTGAGCTTTACCCCGGGGTTGACGGCGGCCGCGTACTCAGCGGCGGCCTCGGTCTTGGCTCTGCCGACATCGGACAGTGAGCACAGAAGCTGGCGGTTGAGATTTGTCTCGTCAAAGCGGTCGAAGTCGACGAGCGTTATGCCGCCCACGCCGACGCGCAGCAGACCGGCGAGCACGCTGCCGCCGAGCCCGCCCGCGCCCGCAATGAGCACACGCTTGCCCAGCAGCGTCTCCTGCTCGGCCTCGGTTATCGCCCCGATATTCCTGCTGTAACGTTCACTTAACATATTTTCCCTCCCGTTGCTGCATTTCAAATTCTCCCGCCGCACCCGTAGGGGCGGCCATTGGCCGTCCGGTATTGCCATACGGTCAGCTCGCGTTTGGATAGAAAGTATCTTTATTGCGTCAGCCCGATTATAAACAACGGTAATTAAACGACGATTGCCAATCCCGCCGGTCGGAACACCGACAGAAGCGATTCTTTAAGCGTTAATGCGAATCAGCCGTGCGCCAGCACAGTACGAAGCTGCGGGCCTCGTCGACGGCGCGGGCTTTGGAGTTGAGCCTGAGGCTCACGCAGGGTTTTGCGCCGGCCTCGACCTTGAGCCTGCCCTTGTACTCGGGCCTTGCGTACAGCAGAGATATCTTCTCCATGTCGAAATCCTCGAGCATGAACACGAGCCTTCCGCTTTTCTGCGATATATCGCTGATCCCCGCCTTACCGGCCTCGCCGCGCAGCAGCGCGACCTGAATGAGCGCGTTCACGCTCGGCGGTAGATCTCCGAAGCGGTCGATGAGCTCGTCGATGAGGTCGTCGGCCTCTTCCTCTGCGCGGATGAGCGCTATGCGGCGATAGATATCCATGCGCTGCTCGGACGAGGCGATATAGCTTTCGGGGATGTTCGCCGCGACGGCGAGATCGGCAGAGCACTCGGCGCGCTTTTCGGGCTTTATGCCCCGCTCCTCGAGCACTGCTTCGTTCAGAAGCTTCATATACATATCGTAGCCGACATCGATCATATGCCCCGACTGCTCCGCGCCGAGGAGATTTCCCGCGCCGCGTATCTCAAGATCGCGCATCGCTATCTTGAAGCCGGAGCCGAACTCGGCAAACTCCCGTATCGCGCCGAGGCGCTTTTCCGCGATCTCCGACAGCACCTTATCCTGACGGAAGGTGAGGTAGGCAGAAGCCCGGCGCGTGCTGCGCCCGACACGGCCGCGTATCTGATGGAGCTGGGCAAGCCCCATTTTGTCCGCATCCTCAATGATAAGGGTGTTGACGTTGGGGATATCTATACCTGTCTCGATTATCGTCGTGCATACAAGAAGCTGTACCTTGCCCTCGGCGACGTCCTCCATGACGGAGGCGAGCTGATCCTTATCCATCTGCCCGTGGGCGACGCCTACAGTTACCTCATTGTCGAGCAGCTCGCGCAGCCTTATCGCGGTGCGTTCGATGTTGTCGATGCGGTTGTGCAGGTAATATACCTGCCCGCCGCGCTGGATCTCGCGCCGTACAGCGTCGGCGATGACGCCCCAGTCGTGCTCCATGACGAAGGTCTGCACGGGAAGCCTATCCTGCGGCGGCTCGTCGATCGAGGACATATCGCGTATGCCCGACAACGCCATATTCAGCGTGCGCGGTATCGGCGTTGCCGAGAGCGTCAGCACATCCACGCCGCGGCTGAGCTCCTTTATGTGCTCCTTGTGGCTCACTCCGAAGCGCTGCTCCTCATCGACGATGAGAAGCCCCAGGTTTTTGAATTTAACATCCTTCTGCAAGAGCCGGTGGGTGCCGATGACAAGATCGCACTTGCCGGTTTTCAGGTTCTGGAGCGTTTTTGATATCTGCGCGGGGCTGCGGAAGCGGCTGAGCACCTCGACCGTCACGGGGAAGCCGAAAAAGCGCTGCACGGCGGTCTGATAATGCTGCTGAGCAAGCACCGTAGTCGGCACGAGTATCGCCGCCTGGCGGTTATCCATTATGCACTTCATGACGGCTCTGAGCGCGACCTCGGTCTTGCCGTAGCCCACGTCTCCGCACAGCAGGCGATCCATGGGCGCGGGCGCTTCCATGTCGGCCTTTATCTCGTTTATGCTTCGGATCTGGTCGTCGGTCTCGGCGTAGCCGAAGTTATCCTCAAACTCGCGCTGCCACGGCGTATCGGGCGAAAAGGCGTGGCCGTCGGTTCTCGCGCGCTCGGCGTAAAGCGCGATCAGCTCCTTTGCCAGCTTTTTCGCCGAGGCCTTGGCGCGGCTGCGCGTTTTTGTCCACTCCGCGCCGCCCATCTTCGACAGCTTTACCTTGCTGTCCTCCCCGCCGCCGAGGTATTTTGTCACCATGTCAAGCTGCGTCGCAGGCACATACAATGTGTCAGTTCCCGCGTAGCATATTTTTATATAGTCCTTCTCGAAGCCGTCCACCTTCATCTTGTGGATGCCCGCAAAGCGGCCGATGCCGTGTACCTCGTGAACGACATAGTCGCCGGGCGAGAGATCGGCGTATGAGTTTATGCGCTGCCGGTTCGAGGGGGCTTTTTTGCGCTTTCCCGACCTGCCCTCGCGGACGCGGATAAGCTGGCTGTCGCTTATGACGGCAAGCTTCAGCCTAGGATATTCCATGCCCGCGGACATCGCGCCGATGCTTATGCGGCATTGGCCGTAATCGGGCATTTTTTCAAGGCGCTCACTCAGCAGCGCAGGAATGCCGTTATCCTTAAAAAAGCTTTGAAGCACCTGAGCGCGGCGCAGATCGCCCGCCAGTACTACCACGCGGTAGCCCTGCTTCAGATACAGCTCCACGTCCTCGGCGGCGGTCTTTGCCGAGCCCGCGTATGAGGGAAGCTGCTTTGCGGGGATACTCGCAAGAGATCGCGGCTCGAGCGGATACCTGCCCACGGTGAAAGCGTCGGCCATGTAAACGGGGAAGTCGGCAAGACGCTTTGTCAGCTCATCCCATGAGATGCGGAAGCTTTCGGCAGCGGCGGCGAGCATGCCGCGCTTGCTCAGGGCCGAGATATCCTCGCCAAGCTGCTTAATATAGCCCTTTGCCCTGTCGGCGCAGCGCAAAGGCTGATCCATGAACACAAGCGCTTCGGCGGGTATGTAGTCGGCGCCGAAGGACGGCTCATACAGCAGCGGCAGATACCTGTCCGCGTCCTCAAGCCTTACTCCCTGACGCAGCTTTTCCGCGTCCTGACGCAGAGTATTCTCCAAAAGCCTGAGCTGCTCGGAATTTTTCCGCTTTCCGCAGCGCTCGGCCATGGCCTCGACAGCGCCGCACAGCGCGTCCCTGCCTCCGGAGGCAAGCGGTACGAGAGCCTCGGCCGCAGGCAGCACGCAACACTCTGAAACGGCCTCCGTCCTGCGCTGGTCGGAGATATCGAAAAAGCCCATTGAATCCACATCATCGCCCCAGAACTCGATCCTGACAGGCTCGAGGTACATGGGCGAGAAGAAGTCGAGTATACCGCCACGACGGGCATACTGCCCCGCTCCCTCGACCTGCGGGGTCTTGGTATAGCCGCAGCGCAGGAGCGCCCGCTCAAGCTCATCCGGCGGGCACTCGCCGCCGTCAGACACCGTGAAAGCGGCTTTGCGCAGGATCTCCGGCGGGATGCAGCGCTGCATGAGCGCGGATACCGTCGCCACGGCAACGCGGCACTCGCCGCGGCTCAGGGCGTCCATAACGCCGATGCGGCTCTGCTCGGCCTGACGTGAGGCGGCCACGCTGGAGTAGAATGTGAAGTCGCGCGAAAACAGCAGCCTCGGCCTCTCTCCGGTCATGGCCTCGAAGTCGCGCGCGAAGCTCTCGGCGGTGGATTCGTCGGGGCATATGACGAACATGGGCGCCTCCAGCCGCTCAAACAGCGCGGCGGCAAGATTCACCCTATGCACCCCCGAAAGTCCGGAAACAAGCGCGGGAAGTCCTCCGCTCTCCAGAAGCCCGGGGAGGGCGGCTGCCTCTTTATTCTCAAAAATTTGCTGATTCAGGATATTCATAGCTAATTTATTATACGACGAATTTGTTCACCATGCAAGAGGTCTTGCCATACGGCTCATCTGCGTTATTGTGCATATTTTTTACGACAGCCCGATTATAAACTGCGGAGATGTTCGGTATAACCCCATTATCTAAATGACAGTGCGATTTAAATCACGGGTTGTAGAGGCGGCCATTGGCCGTCCGCCGGCGGCTGCCGGACATCTGTCTGCGTTTAGATTATGCGTATCGTTTGTGTGGCAGCCAGAATATATGCAATGGCCAATGGCAATTAAACGATGATTGTCATTGTTACCGGTCGTGGTACCGGCAATGACGATTCTTTTATGAGTTAAGCCGAATGGCCTCTCCGGGTGTAAGATTTAAAATTTCTCTGTCATTTTTATATACTATAATATATTATATCTATTGAAAAACGGTTATAATTTTGGTATAATCGATATTATCAAAAAAATGGGATAGTTTGCGAAAAAAAGAGGTGTTTATATGAGCATGAATTCCCTGAGCGATATATGGAAAGCCGTGCTTGACGTGCTAGGCGAGCAGCTCACGCCTACCGCGATCTCGACATGGTTTGACGACTGCATCCCCGTTGAGATCGACGGCAGCACCCTTGTTCTAAAGACAAGCACCGATTTCAAGCGCGATATAATCGTCAAGCGCTTTTCCGAGACCATCAAAAACACTCTCAGCGATATTTTTTCCACCAGCTTCAGCATAACCGTTCTCACCGAGGAGGAACTCGGCGAATATCAGGAAAAGAAAAAGGACGACGATCCCCTGCCCGAGATGGCGGGATACACCTTTGACCGTTTCATCGTCGGCAATTCCAACCGCTTCGCTCACAACGCCGCCGTCGCGGTATCGGAAAAGCCCGGCAGCGCGTACAACCCCCTGTTCATATACGGAAACTCCGGCCTCGGCAAGACCCATCTGCTGCTGGCTATCGGCCAGTCGATACGCGAGAGGACGCCCTCGGCCAAGATTGCTTACATAAAGGGCGACGAATTCACAAACCAACTCCTTAAATCCATAAAAGAGGGAACCGGCGAGGAATTTCGCATGAAATACCGCAACGTCGATCTCTTCCTCGTCGACGATATCCAGTTCATCGCCGGCAAGCAGGCGACTCAGGAGGAGTTCTTCCACACTTTCAACAACATTTACGAGGCCGGACACCAGATCGTCATCACCTCCGACCGTCCGCCTATCGAGATGAGCCTTCTTGACGACCGCCTCATGTCGCGCTTCCAGGGCGGGCTGATGGCGGATATCCAGCCGCCCGACATTGAGACGCGAATGGTCATAACCCGCGCCAAGGCGGCGCAGCTCGGCCTTGTTCTGGAGGACGACGCCGTGACCTACATAGCAGAGACTATAACCTCCAACGTCCGTCAGATCGAGGGCGTTATAAAACGCCTTACGGCGTACCGCGAGATACTTGACAGCCGCATCGACACAGCCGCCGTAAAGCGCGCTATAAAGGATGTTGTCCGCATAGGCACCTTTATCCCCTCTCCCCAGCTCATAATCCGCGAAAGCGCCAGATACTTTTCACTCAGCGAGGAGGATCTGCGGGGTCAGAACCGCAGCAAAAGCACCGCCACCGCACGTCAGATATCCATGTACCTTATCCGTACGCTGACAAATCTCCCTCTCAAAGAGATCGGAGCCGAGTATGAGGACAGAAATCATTCGACGGTGCTGTCCTCGATAAGAAAGGTGGAGGATCTCATAAAGGACGATCCCAAATTTGCGGCCACCGTCAGGGATATAACCTCCAATATAAACTCAGTTTGAATTTTCAACATTTTGCTGTTGAAAAAATATTTTGTTGTGTTGAAAACCTTTACCCTGATTTTAACTGTTGAAAGCTTAAAATTTATCAACATTTTTATCAACATAAAAATTTGAGCCGTATCAATGCTTTTTTCAGGTTTTCAACAATTTTTCGCACTACTGCTGTTACTACTGAATTTAAATTAGATTTATTTATATATCACTTCGTTTTTTATCGGGAGGATCATTATGAAAATTTCTTGCGAAAAGCATATTTTACAGGCCGCAGTGGCGGTAAGCTCCAGAGCCGCGGCTTCAAAAAGCCCCATTCCCGCCCTCGAAGGCATCCTTCTTGAAGCCGGCGAGGATCTAAGAGTTACGGGCTACAATCTCAAAAAAGGCATATACACAAACATCGAGGCGGAGATATCCGAGCCCGGCAGCCTTGTGCTCGACGCAAGGCTCTTCGGTGAAATGGTAAGGCGCATGCCCGACGGTATGATCTCCATCGTATCCGACGAACAGAACATGACTACAGTCAAATGCGGGAAGACCGAGTTTTCCTTCATGGGCATGGACAGCGGCGAATATCCCGAGCTTCCCTCCGTGGACGGGCTCAAAAGCTATACCATAAAGCAGAGTGTGCTCAAGGGCATGATAAACCAGAGCATATTCGCCGTCAGCGATAACGACAGCCGTCCGGTATACACCGGCTCGATGTTTGAAATAGAAAACGGAATTCTGACCGTCGTCTCAGTCGACGGCTACAGACTTGCGATACGCCGCGAGGAGATCGAGGGCCCGGCCGAGCTCAATGAGTTCATAGTTCCCGCGTCCGCACTGGCAGATATAGAGCGCATCAGCTCAGGCGAGTCCGAGGAGAATATAAGTATTTTTGTAGGCAGCAACCATGTTTCCTTCACCGTGGGAAGCACAGTTATCGTCACCCGCAGACTGGAGGGCGATTTCCTCAACTACAGAAAAGCTATGCCCGACACCTTCAGGCATATGATAAAAGTAAGCCGTTCCGAGCTTTTGCGCGTCGTAGACCGAGTTGCGCTCATCATCGATGAGAAAACGAAAAATCCCGTGCGCATGAGCTTCAACGAAAATTTCATAGACTGCCTGTGCGTGACACCCATCGGAAAGGCTGAGGACGTCTGCTTCTGCGAGGGCGACGGCGAAGGTATGGAGATAGGCTTCAACGGTAAGTACTTCATGGACGCTTTAAAGGTTGCTCCCGCAGAAGAGCTCCTGCTCTGCCTGAACACAAATACCTCGCCCTGCATAATGATCCCCGCAGACGAAAGCGATAAGTTCAAATACATGATCCTGCCCATAAGGCTCAGAGCCCAGTAAGGTGTGTCCCGGCGGACGGCGGATAGCTATCCGCGTCAAGAATGGAGTATATCTTTTTTACATCAGCCCGATCATAAATAGCGGTTATGAAACGACTATTTCCATTATCACTTGTCGGATTGTGGCAATAATAATTCTTTTAAGCGTTATTGCGAATTGCCTATCCGGCAGAGACGAGCGATGCTCGCCCTTACGATATGTGGTTTTTACGACACGGTCATTTAGAAAATGGAAGCAAAAAGACGATATTCATTATCACCGGTCGGGCTGACGTAAAACATAATATTTAAATGAAAAAGCAATAAAAAATGGAAATTATAAGAATTAACACGGAATTTATAAAGCTTGATTCGCTGCTGAAGTTTGCGGCTCTGGTCGGGACCGGCGGCGAGGCTAAGTATATAATTGCCGAGGGTATGGTCGAGGTAAACGGCGAAGTATGCACCATGCGCGGCAGAAAGATATATCCCGGCGACAGGGTGAGCTTTGCCGGCAGCGAGATTGAGATAGAAAAGGTATGAGAATAAACAGGATAGCCCTCAACGGCTTTCGCAACTATGATTTCGAGACCGCGGACTTCTCCCCGGGCACGAACGTCATATACGGCCAAAACGCCCAGGGCAAGACCAATCTCCTTGAAGCGGTGTATATACTCGCGGCAGGCAAAAGCTTCCGAACCCGCTTTGATAAAGAGCTTATCGGCTTTGGCTGCGACTCTGCGGAGATACTCGCCGATATAGTAAGCCACGACAGGGAGCAGACAGTCAGGATACTTTACCGAAGCGGCCAGCGCAAACAGATAACGGTAAACGCGGTCAAAAAGACAGCGTCGGAGCTGAGCGGAACGCTTACGGCGGTGCTGTTCTCGCCGGATGACCTCAACCTCATAAAGGATGGCGCGGCGGCGCGGCGGCGGCTCATGGACAATGCCATAAGCCAGATACGCCCCCGCTACGCGGAGTATCTTTCGCAATTCAATAAATTCTACGAGAGCAAGACCAGAATACTCAAGGACTGGCGCGAAAAGCCCTCATTGCTGGACACGCTCGACGAATTTTCCGAGGGCATGTGCAGAGCCTCGGCTCAGCTCATCCGCTATCGCGCCTCATTTGCCTCGCGCCTGAACGAGGAGGCCGCGCCTATCCACGGCGAGTTCTCCGGCGCGGGCGAGAAGCTTGAAATACAGTATCAGACAGTGTCCACGGTGAGAGATCCCATGGGCTTGGCAAAGGATATTTTCTATGACCTGTGCGACCATCTGGAGTCGCACCGCAGGGCGGAGCTTGAGAGCCAGCAATGCCTTTCCGGCGCGCACAAGGACGATCTTCTGATCTCTATAAACGGAAGGCCCGCGCGTTCCTTCGCAAGTCAGGGCCAGACCAGAACTGCGGCACTTTCGATAAAGCTTGCCGAGCGGGAGATATACCTTGACGAGACGAGAGAATACCCCATACTGCTGCTTGACGACGTGCTCAGCGAGCTGGACATGAGACGGCAGGAGTTTGTGCTAAACCGCATCGGCGGAGGGCAGACGCTCATCACCTGCTGCGAGGACGAGGGCATATCCGGCCGCACGGGCGGCAAGGTGTTGCACGTCGAGAAAGGAAGGATACGCTGATGTACCTGCATCTCGGAGGCGGAGATGTCGTCGCGGCGGAGAGCATCGTCGGAGTTTTTGATCTGGATAATACGAGCCAGTCGCACATAACGCGAAAATACCTTGCGTCGGCGGAAAAAAGCGGTCAGGTCGTGAACGTTGCCGAGGATATACCAAAATCCTTCGTCGTCTGCCGCGACAGCGCGGGGATGAGGGTCTACCTCAGCCAGATGTCGCCGCAGACCCTGCTTAAACGCGCCAACGAAAATGCAATTTTTTAGTTGTACGCAAACGTACAAGTTTGTATAAGATGCAGGCTATTTATGTAGAGGCGAGCATAGCTCGTCCTCCGGCGGCTGCAGAAATCTATCCGCGTTCAAATCATGCGTATCGTTTGTGTGTCAGCCCGAATATATACAATGGCAATCAAAACGATGATTGCCAATATCACCGGTCTGGCACCGGTAATAACGATTTTCATATGTTTAAAAACGAAAAGGAAAAAGGGAAAAAAACATGTCGGATATAAACGATAAGATAACGCAGGAATATGACGCTTCAAAGATCCAGGTGCTTGAAGGGCTGGAAGCAGTCCGTAAGCGCCCGGGCATGTATATAGGCTCGACCTCGTCGTCGGGTCTGCACCACCTTGTATACGAGATAGTGGACAACTCCATAGACGAAGCGCTGGCGGGCTATTGCGACCGCATCGAGGTTGTCATCGAGGAGGGAGACATCATCTGCGTGCGCGATAACGGACGCGGCATCCCAGTCGATATCCAGGAGCAGACAGGCAAGAGCGCTCTCGAGGTCGTTTTCACCGTGCTGCACGCCGGCGGCAAGTTCGGCGGCGGGGGCTACAAGGTCTCGGGCGGCCTGCACGGCGTCGGCGCGTCGGTCGTAAACGCAATGAGCGAGTGGCTCGTCGTTCACGTACACAAAAACGGCAATATCTACGAGATGAAGTTCTCCCGCGGCAATATTACGCAGGAGATGAAGATCGTCGGCGAGACTGACCGCAGCGGCACGACGGTGCGCTTCAAGCCGGATCCAGAGATGTTCGACGAGACCGTTTACGACTATGAGATACTGCACACCCGTATGCGCGAGCAGGCTTTTTTGAACGGAGGCCTGTACATATCCACGGAGGATAAGCGCCCCGGCCGCGAGCAGAAGGACGAGATGTGCTACGCCGGAGGCATCCGCGAGTTCGTCTCGTATATAAACCAGAACAAGACCCCCCTGCACAACGAGGTCATCTATATGAAGGGCGAAAGATCCGACTCCGAGGCGGAGATCGCACTGCAGTATAACGACAGCTACAACGAGATAATAGTCTCCTTTGCGAACAATATCCACACGCCTGAGGGCGGCATGCATGAGACGGGCTTCCGCACCGCGCTTACCCGCGTGCTCAACGCCTACGGAACAAAGACCGGCATACTCAAAAACGACGACAAGCTCTCCGGCGAAGACTGCCGCGAGGGTATGACCGCGATAATCTCGGTAAAGCTTACAGAGCCGCAGTTCGAGGGTCAGACCAAGGCAAAGCTCGGCAACTCCGAGATGCGCACGCTGGTTGATTCGGTCGTGTCGGATAAGCTGGAGCAGTTCCTTGAGGAAAATCCCGCCGTCGGCAAGACGATACTCGATAAGGCGATGACTGCATCAAGAGCGCGCGAGGCCGCGCGCAAGGCGCGCGAGAGCGTGCGCCGCAAAACGGGGCTTGAATCCGGCCAGATGCCCGACAAGCTGCGCGACTGCAACGAGCGCGACGCATCGCTGACAGAGCTGTACATCGTCGAGGGCGACTCGGCAGGCGGCTCGGCGACGCAGGGGCGCGACTCGCGCTTCCAGGCGATACTCCCGCTCTGGGGCAAGATGCTGAACGTCGAAAAGGCCCGCGCCGACAAGGTCTACGGCAACGACAAGCTTGCGCCCGTCATAACCGCGCTGGGCGCCGGCATAGGCGACGAGTTTGACGTCAATAAGCTGCGCTATCACAAGATAGTCATCATGGCCGACGCCGACGTCGACGGCGCGCATATAAGAACGCTGATGCTGACCTTCTTCTTCCGCTTCATGCGTCCGCTCATAGAGCAGGGCTATGTGTATTCTGCGGTGCCGCCGCTTTATAAGCTCACGCGCGGCAAGACCACCCGCGTCGCCTTCTCCGACGAGGAGCGAGACCGCGTTTCATCGGAGATGCGCGGGGACAACCCCAATGCGAAGGTGGATATCTCCCGCTTCAAGGGCCTCGGCGAGATGGACCCGCACGAGCTGTGGGAGACCACCATGAACCCCGAGACGCGCACCCTGCGCCGCATCTGCCTTGAGGACGCGGTCAAGGCCGACGAGATATTCACCGTCCTCATGGGCGAGCAGGTCGAGCCGCGCAAGGCCTTCATCGAGGAAAACGCCAAATACGCGGTCAATCTCGATTTCTGAGTGATTTGAAGAGGTAATATAATGGCGAGCAAAAATAAAGATTACAGACCAGAGGACATAGCCTTTCCAGAGCAGATTATAGTCAGCTCCGAGCTTGTCAAGGAGATGAAAACAAGCTATATAGAATATGCGATGAGCGTTATCGTCGGCCGAGCCCTGCCCGACGTGCGCGACGGTCTTAAGCCCGTTCACCGCAGGATACTTTACGCGATGTACGAGGATAACCTCACGCATGACCGGCCCTTCCGCAAGTGCGCCACCGCCGTCGGCGACGTGCTCGGCCGCTACCACCCCCACGGCGACGCATCTGTATACGACGCGCTGGTCAGGCTCGCGCAGGACTTCTCCATGCGCTACCCTCTCATTGACGGCCATGGCAACTTCGGTTCCGTCGACGGCGACCCCCCCGCGGCCTACCGATACACCGAGGCGAGAATGGCGAGAATGGCCGACGAGATGCTGCGCGATATCGATAAGGAGACCGTCGATTACCTGCCGAACTTTGACGAGACGCGGCAGGAGCCGATTGTGCTTCCCTCCCGCTTCCCCAACCTTCTTGTAAACGGCTCGAGCGGCATAGCCGTCGGCATGGCGACGAATATCCCGCCGCACAACCTCACCGAGGTCATAAACGCCTGCGTCTGCGTGCTGGATGACCCCGAGGCCACGATGAGCGAGCTTTTGGAGCACGTCACCGGCCCAGACTTCCCCACTCGTGGCATCATCATGGGCCGCAGCGGAATTCGTCAGGCTTATGCGACCGGACGCGGCAAGGTCATCGTCCGCGCCCGCACCGAGTTTGAGGAATTCGGAAAGGACAGAACGCGTATAATCGTTACGGAGCTTCCGTATCAGGTCAACAAGCGCCAGCTCATCGCCGCCATCGCGGATAATGTGCGCGATAAGCGCATAGAGGGCATATCCGACCTGCGCGACGAAACAGACCGTAACGGTATGCGCATCGTCATCGAGCTCAAGCGCGACGCAAACCCGCAGGTAGTGCTCAACCGCCTGCTGACCCAGACCCAGCTTCAGACCTCGTTCTCCATAAACATGCTGGCGCTGGTCAACAACCAGACCCAGCCTAAGATACTCAACCTGCGTCATATAATCGACGAGTACCTCACCTTCCAGGAGGAGCTGATCGTCCGCAGGACGCGCTACGACCTGCGCAAGGCCGAGGAGCGCGCCCATCTTCTGAAGGGTCTGCTAATCGCGCAGGATAACATCGACGAGGTCATACGTATCATCCGCAGCAGCTACGACAACGCAAAGCAGAATCTTATGGAGCGCTTCGGACTTTCCGACGTGCAGGCGCAGGCGATACTGGATATGCGCCTGAAGGCCTTGCAGGGGCTTGACCGCGAAAAGCTGGAGAATGAATACCGCGAGCTTGAGGAGAAAATCGCCTATTTCAAGGCTCTGCTCGCCGATCCCGAAAAGATCAAGAGCGTGCTGCGCGAGGAGCTTATCTCCATTCGCGACAAGTACGGCGACGAGCGCCGCACCGAGATAATGGACGTTGAGGACGAGATCGATTTTGAGGATCTCATCGACGAGGAGGACTGCGTTTACACCCTAACCCACAACGGCTACATCAAACGCCTGCCCGTGAGCGAATACCGCGCGCAGGGCCGCGGCGGCAAGGGCGTGCGCGCCATGGCCACCCGCGAGGAGGATTACGTAGAGACCGTGTTCACGGCCTCCACGCATGATAACATCCTGTTCTTCACTAACCTCGGCAAGGTCTATGTCCGCAAGGGCTACCGCATACCCGAGGCCGGACGCAGCGCACGCGGCACGAACATCGTGAATATCATACCCACAGACCCCGGCGAGAAGGTCAGCGCAATGATAGCCGGACGCGGCATAAGCGAGGACAGCTACCTTATGTTCGTCACGCGCAACGGCACAGTCAAGCGCACCGCGCAGTCGGCGTTCAAAAACATCCGCTCAAACGGCATCCGCGCCCTTACGCTCGACGAGGGCGACGAGCTTATGACCGTTTTGCAGACCGGCGGCGAGAATAAGATACTCATCGCGACCCGCGAGGGCATGGCCATCTGCTTCAAGGAGACCGACGCTCGCGCCATGGGACGCGACGCGGTGGGTGTGCGCGGAATAAGGCTGCGCGAGGGCGATTTCGTAGTCGGCGCATCGCTGGCTGTCGAGGGCACGGCGCTGCTGTCGATCACCGAAAACGGCTACGGCAAACGCACCGACGTCGGCGAATACAGCGTGCAGAACCGCGGCGGCATGGGTCTTAAAAACTACAATGTGACCGAAAAGACCGGCAGAGTTTCAGACGTTGCGGTCGTGTCCGGCGAGGAGGATATGCTCGTCATAGCCAACGACGGCACGATTATCCGCATGGACGTCGGCAGCATCAGCCTGCTATCAAGAAGCACGCAGGGTGTGCGCGTCATGCGTCTTTCCGGCGGCGCGAAGGTCATATCCATCGCACCCACCGACAAGGAAGCGGTTCTGCCGGAAAACGAATAAGATATGAGTCAGCAGAAAGAGAGAATGAGCCATGAACAAAAATGACAAGAACAAAAACCCGGTGATAGGTATAGTCGTTGCCATAGCGCTCATGCTGCTCAGCGGCGGCAGTGTCGCATTCTTTATGCTTCTGATAGTGGCGGTCGTGTGCTTTATAGTCTACACTGTAAGTAAGCAGAAAAAGAAAAACGGCGACGCGGAAAATTCTTCCGCGCAGCCGAAAAAGGGCGATTTCGTGCCTCAGAGCTTCGATCCGAAAAAACTGGCAAACGAGGCAAAGCGCAGCTTTTCCAAATTGCTGACGCAGGAGATGAAAAAGGACGATTTTGACGACTGCGACGACGATCATGAGCACGTCGAGCCGGATTACAGCATGCCCGCCGACGAGAAACGCCGCGAGCAGCTCAAGTCCATGCTCAAAAACGGCATCATCGATAGAGAGGAATACGAGATCCTCCTCAAGAAATACAACTGCTGACGCGGGGTCAGCCCCGCGTTGAGAATGGAATGTAACGATTTTTTGGCAGCCCGATTATATTCTGCGCCGGTATTCGGTACACGTCCGCTTTCTAAATGACAGAACAATAAGAATCTTCCCGCCTTTTGGCGGGCGGACGGCCAATGGCCGCCCCTACGGGTGCGGTGGTATATTTCATATTCCACTGTCATTTAGACAATGGAAGTGTAACGAACATTGCCAATGTTACCAGTCGGGATACCGCAAAGGCGATAAACTACGGTCTGAACGCGGATAAACCGTCGGCAGCACCGGTCGGACTGATGCAAAAGCGATTATTTAAAATGCAGCAACGATAGGGAGAATATGAAAGTAGTAACCATTTATACCGACGGGGCCTGCTCAGGAAACCCAGGGCCGGGCGGCTGGGGAGCGATACTGCGCTACAACGGCCATACAAAGGAGCTTTCCGGCGGCGAAGGGCAGACCACCAACAACCGCATGGAGCTCACAGGCGTCATATCTGCGTTGCGCGCTCTGAAGGAACCCTGCGTTGTCGAGCTCTACTCCGACTCAAAATATGTCATCGACGCGCTCAGCAAGGGCTGGGCGCTTTCGTGGCGTAAAAACGGCTGGAAAAAGGCTGACAAAAAACCCGCGCTCAACCCCGACCTCTGGGCAGAGCTGCTGGAGCTTGCCGAAACGCATGAGCTGCGCTGCCACTGGGTCAAGGGCCACGCGGAGAACGAGTATAACAACCGCTGCGACGAGCTCGCGGTCATGGAAAGACAGAAATTTCAATGAAAGATTTCAATCAATCACCGTTTAAAATCTTTATATCGTACATAAAAGACGAAAAAAAGCTGTTTTTGATTGATATGGGCTGCTCGGTGTGCGTTGCGGCCATCGATCTCGTGTTCCCGTATGTGTCAAAAAACAGTATGCAGACCTACCTGCCGCAGAGCATGTACAAAACGTTTTTCATCGTCATGGCGATACTCGCTGCGGCGTATCTGCTCAAATCGCTGCTGTATTACGTAATAACGGTGCTCGGCCACCGCATGGGCGTCAGGATCGAGGCCAGCATGCGCGAGGATCTGTTCCGGCACGTTCAGGATCTCTCCTTCGGGTTTTTCGACCGCAACCGCACCGGCACTCTGATGAGCCGTCTCACGAGCGACCTTTTCGAGATAACCGAGCTTGCCCACCACGGGCCGGAGAACATACTCATCTGCACGCTCACGATCGTTGGCGCAACGGCGCTCATGTTCACTATCAACTGGCGGCTGACGCTTGTGCTCGTCGTCATCTTCCCGGTCTGCCTGTGGTTTACCATGAAAAGCCGCGTCAGGATGCGCGACGCGAACATCGAGGTAAAGCGCAAGACAGGTGTCATCTTCTCTGCGCTGGAAAACGGAGTGTCCGGCATCCGCACGGCCAAGGCCTTCGCCAACGAGGAGCTGGAGGAGCGGAAATTCACCGAAGCAAACGACCTGTATCGCAATGCCAAGACCGGCTATTACAGGGCGATGGGTCTTTTCATGAGCGGTATGGAGTTCACCACCGGAATAATGCCCGTGGCCGTCATCGCCGCCGGCGGACTTTTCGTCATGAAGGGTCAGCTTGACTACATTGAGCTCATCACCTTCACCCTGTATGTCACCACCTTCGTCACCCCCGTGCGCAAGCTCGCCCAGTTTGCCGAGATATATATGCAGGGCACGGCGGGATTCGAGCGCTTCCTTGAGCTCATGCGCACAGAGCCCGAGATATCCGACGCCGAAAATGCCGAGGAGCTTCGGGACGTCCGGGGCGAGATCGAATTTAAAAACGTCTGCTTCAGCTATGACGAGGTTCCGGTGCTGCACGATATCAGCATAAAGCTCGAGCCGGGTAAATGTCTCGCGCTCATCGGACCCTCCGGCGGCGGAAAGACCACCATGTGCCAGCTTCTCATGCGCTTTTACGAGGCCGGCAGCGGCCAGATCACCGTTGACGGCAGAGATATATGCGGCCTTACCCAGACCTCGCTGCGGCGGAATATCGGCATGATCCAGCAGGATGTGTATATGTTTGCGGGCACGATACGTGAGAATATCCGCTACGGCAGGCCGGACGCGACCGACGAGGAAATAATTCAGGCCGCGCGCCTTGCCGAGATCCACAGCGAGATAATGCAGATGCCCGACGGCTACGACAGCTATATCGGAGAGCGCGGAGTAATGCTTTCCGGCGGTCAGAAGCAGCGGCTTTCCATTGCGCGGGTATTCCTCAAAAATCCGCCCATACTCATACTTGACGAGGCCACCAGCGCGCTTGACACCGTTACAGAGCAGCGCATCCAGGCATCCCTCGACAGGCTCAGCCAGGGCCGAACGAGCATCATAATCGCACACCGGCTGTCAACCATCCGCAATGCCGACACCATAGCCGTCGTCGAGCACGGACGTATTGCAGAGCGCGGCAGCCACCGTGAGTTATTAGAAAAAAACGGAATTTATACGGCGCTCTACGAGGCTCAGAGAGGAAACGAAAATGAAAGATAACGCGTTAAAGAAATTGGTATTTGCAGCGCTTTTCGCAGCCTTGAGCTGTGTTGCGACAATGGTCATCAAGATCCCCACCCCCACCGGAGGCTACATCCATGCAGGCGACGCGGTCGTGCTGCTCTCGGCCTTTCTCCTGGGACCATGGTGGGGCGCTGCGGCGGCGGGGCTGGGCTCCTGCCTTGCCGATATACTCTCGGGCTACGCATTGTACGCGCCCGGCACGTTTGCGGTCAAGTTCCTTGTCGCGCTCGTAGCGGGACTGCTGCTGAACTGCAAGCTCATAAAGAAGCCGCTTGTAAAGGCGCTGTTCGCGGGTGTAGTCGGCGAGGCGGTCATGGTGCTGGGCTATCTGGCATATGAGGCGTTCGTCCTCGGCTACGGCGCTGCGGCAGTCGGCGGAGTTCCCATGAACCTCATTCAGGGAGTCTTCGGCATAGTGGCGGGCGCGGCCCTATACCTCGCCCTGCTGGAGACAAAGTATTTTCACAACCTCTAATTTTCCCTTTCGTTTTGGAGCTTCAAGTAATTGCTTTTACAGTAGCCCGACCATTTATATTGGAAAATATCTTTAAATCTCCGCTCTCTAAATTAGTGCGGATAAAAAAACAACGGAAGCAATCAAATGGCTGCTTCCGTTGTTTTTTGTTCATTATAATTTAGTTCGCGAGTGCAAAAAAGAATTATGCCGTTGTAAATGGTCGGGCTACTGTAAAAGCGATTATATGAAGCTTTAATGCGAAGTAAAAGTTTTCGTCCCAATTATTAATGCTGTAAATAATTGATAAATATCGCGGTCAGTATTTGCTCTAAATATAGTATAAAATTAAAAAGCTGCAACCAATACTGGTCAAATAATGCTGTGCGGTGGTGGAGCGGATGGAACAGAAGATAAGGCAGGACCGTAATATGGGCGATAATCACATTGTTCAGCATACACGGCCTGTACCTGCTCGGCAAGGCAAAAAAGAGCCAGTGACAATAGAATTTAACGAAAAAAGCTTATCTCCACTTGGGAGATAAGCTTTTTTGTGCTTTTATTAGGAATTACTCCATATTGTTGAGCTTGACGGTCATTGCAGACTTCTTGTGAGCGGCGTTGTTCTTGTGGATAAGACCCTTGCCTGCCGCCTTGTCAACTGCCTTGACTGCTACCTTGTAGCTCTCCGCTGCCGCGGACTTGTCGCCGCCTTCAACGGCTGCGTCAAACTTCTTCATAACGGTCTTGAGAGCGGTCTTGCCTGCACGATTCTTTGCGCGGAGCTCCTTGGACTTCTCATCCCTCTTCATTGCGGACTTAATGTTGGGCATCGTGTGCACCTCCTTGTAACTTAGTAACAAAAATCCTCACGGGATTTTCCGGCGAAAACCGCCGGTTTACGCCGGCTATCAGACTGAGCTGATGGTTACTGCCGTTGGGACTGAATAACGTAACGAAACGCGAGTAGACGCTCGCGGATAATAAGTTTACCATTATAGTATTGAAAAATCAAGCTTTTTCTTAAATTTACAAAGATTTTTTCGCCGTATGTATTAGTTGTGCTCCACGGGGCAAAGCTATACTATATCTTGATATAAGAAGGTGCGCTATGCAGAGATTCTATGCCAGAACAGACCTTGCCGCCGAGGCCAGCGCCCGGCTCGACACCACCGTCGAGGGTGTAAAAACCGAGGAGCTGACCGTCCGAGGCTGCAAGGTCAGCAAGGTCGAGATAACTTCACCCGCCGGCGCCGAGGCCATAGGCAAGCCGGAGGGCAAATATCTCACGATTGAAATGGAAGAATATGTTAATCGTCGCGCCGTGAGCTTTTCCGACTGCGCGAACGCTCTCGCCGAACTTTTGAGCAGCTTTAACGCGGTATCAAGTGCTAAAAGCTTTGTTATAGCCTGCCTCGGCAACCGCGCTGTCACACCGGATGCCGTGGGTCCTGCGACGGCGGACAGTCTTATCGTTACGCGCCATCTAAAAGCCTCCCTGCCCGATGAATTTGCTGCGTTTTCCAGCGTCGCTGTCGTCCGCACCGGTGTTCTGGGTACGACCGGTATCGAGAGCGCGCAGGCGGTGTTGTCGATGTGCGAGCTGGTGCAGCCGGACTGCGTTATAGCCGTGGACGCTCTTGCCAGCGGGGAGGTCGGCAGGCTTTGCCGCAATATCCAAATCTGCGATACGGGCATATCCCCCGGCAGCGGCGTCGGTAACGACAGAGCTGCCATAAATGCCGAATACCTCAAGCGACCCGTGATCGCCGTCGGCTTGCCAACCGTCGTAGACGCTTCAGCCTTCACACAGGACGAAGCTGCCAAGGGACTTTTTGTCACTCCCCGAAACATTGACGAGCTGGTGAAGTCCGTGTCCAAGCTTCTTGCCTACGGCATCAACCTTGCCGTTCACAGTGGTATGAGCGTTGAGGACGTGGATATGCTTGTTGAATAAGGTTTCACGTGAAACAAAGCGCAGAAAAATTCAAAATGTTTCACGTGAAACGTTGAAATGGACGCACAGTCTTGCTATAATAGGGTCAAATCAAACAGGGATAAAACAGCTATCTGGTTTGACCCTAAGTGAGGTGAAACTATGTCCAGAATTATAGCTATTGCAAATCAGAAGGGCGGCGTCGGCAAGACGACGACCTGCGTCAACCTCTGCTGCGCGCTGAAGCAAAAGGGCAAAAAGGTGCTGCTTGTCGACTGCGACCCGCAGGGCAACTCCACCTCAGGCATGGGCGTTGACAAGTACTCCGCCCCGGGTACATATGAGCTGCTTATCAAGGGCGCGGACACAGCAGATTGCGTCCGCAAAACGCCCTACGGCGACGTCATACCCTCCAACAAAGAGCTTTCGGGAGCCTCCGTTGAGCTCGTGAGACGGGAAAAGCGCGAATTTGTCCTCAAAAACGCTTTGCAGATGGTCTATAATGATTATGACTACATATTTATCGACTGTCCGCCCTCGCTGGAGCTGCTGACGCTCAATGCACTTGTCGCGGCCGACTGCGTGATAATTCCCATGCAGTGCGAGTATTACGCGCTCGAGGGTATAGCGGATCTGATGACGACCATCAAAATGTGCAATAAGCGCCTGAATCCCAGCCTGCGGATCCAGGGCATCGTCATGACGATGTACGACGCGCGCACGAACCTCACCCAGCAGGTAGCGTTCGAACTCAAGGAATATTTCGGCGCAAAGGTCTATGAGACGGTTATCCCACGCAGCGTCAGGCTGTCCGAGGCGCCCAGCCACGGCAAGCCCGGCGTCGCATATGACAGGATCGGAAAGGGCAGCCGCGCATATATGAGGCTGGCTGAAGAATTCCTGCTGCGTGAAAAGTACAGGAAAAGGAGCTAAAAATGGCAAAAGACATGAAAAAGGGCCTTGGCAGGGGCCTAAGCGAGCTTTTCGGCGACGATATCCTCGATGATAATTCCGAGGGCGAGCTTCTTTACCTGCCGATCTCAAAGATCGAGCCCCGCGCCGAGCAGCCCCGCAGCCGCTTTGACGACGAGAGCCTTCAGGAGCTGGCAGATTCCATCTCGCAATACGGGCTCATCCAGCCCATCACCGTCCGCAGACGCGACAGCGGCTATTATCAGATAATAGCGGGCGAGCGCCGCTGGCGTGCAAGCCGCCTTGCGGGGCTTATCGAAGTGCCGGTGCGTGTGATCGAGGCTGACGACCGCAGGGTCGCGGAGCTTGCGCTCGTTGAAAATCTCCAGCGCGAGGACTTGAACCCCATAGAGGAGGCTCTCGGCTACAAGAGCCTGATCGAAGAATACGGCCTGACCCAGGATGAGGCTTCAAGGAGCGTCGGGCGCTCAAGACCCGCTATCGCGAACGCAATGCGCCTGCTTAGCCTGAGCGAAGCGGTTCTGCCGCTGGTCGAGGAGGGCAAGCTCTCTGCCGGCCACGCAAGGGCGCTCCTGCCGCTGAGTGACGAGGCCGAGCAGCTAAAGGCCGCCCGAGCCGTCATAGACGGCGGGCTTTCCGTCCGGAAGACTGAGCAGCTCGTTGCGAAGACCGCAAAAAAGCTCAGCGAGAAGCCGCCCGAGGAGGACGAGGCTCAGAAGCTCGTAGTCGATTACATTGCCGAGACCGAGGATCAGCTCAGCCGCAGCCTCGGGCGTAAGGTCGGAATAGAGCAGAAGCGCAGGGGCGGCAAGATAGTTTTGGAATTTTATGACAATGATGACCGCGAGGCGCTGATCGCAAATCTATCCCGCATGGGCCGCACCTGGGAAGAAATTATAAACTGAACGTATAATAATATGAGATAAACATAACAAGGAGTAATCAAAATGCTTGATATAAAGTTTGTCCGTGAGAATGCGGAGGCAGTCAAGGAGAATATAAGAAAGAAGTATCAGGAGGCGAAGCTGCCGCTGGTGGACGAGGTGGTGGAGCTTGACGTTCGCTACCGCGAGGCACTGACCGAGGCAAACGAGCTGCGCGCCAGCCGCAATGCCCTTTCCAAGAAGGTCGGCCAGCTTATGGGACAGGCCAAAAAGGATCCGTCGAAGCTTGCCGAGGCCGAGGAGGCCAAGGCGCAGGTCAAGGCAAACGCCGAGCGTCTTGCCGCGCTAGAGAAGGCGACTGAGGAGATGGGCGAGCGGATAAGGACGATCATGATGACGATACCGAATATGATCGACCCCTCCGTTCCGATCGGTCCGGACGACAGCTGCAACGTCGAGGTGCAGCGCTTCGGCGAGCCGGTCGTTCCCGATTTTGATATACCCTACCACACCGAGATCATGGAGAGCTTCGACGGCATAGACATGGACGCGGCAGGCCGCGTTTCCGGCAACGGTTTTTACTACCTCATGGGCGATATCGCACGCCTGCACTCGGCCGTCACCGCCTACGCGCGCGATTTCATGATAAACAAGGGCTTCACCTACTGCATCCCGCCGTTCATGATCCGCTCCAACGTAGTCACCGGCGTCATGAGCTTTGCGGAGATGGACGCGATGATGTACAAGATCGAGGGCGAGGATTTGTATCTGATCGGAACGTCGGAGCACTCGATGATAGGCAAGTTCATCGACCAGATGATACCCGAGGCAAAGCTTCCGCAGACGCTTACGAGCTACAGCCCCTGCTTCCGCAAGGAGAAGGGCGCTCACGGCATCGAGGAGCGCGGGGTCTACCGCATCCACCAGTTTGAAAAGCAGGAGATGATAGTCGTCTGCAAGCCCTCCGAGAGCATGGACTGGTACGAGAAGATGTGGAGCTATTCCGTCGAGCTGTTCCGCAGCCTTGAGATACCGGTGCGGCAGCTTGAGTGCTGCTCGGGCGATCTTGCCGACCTCAAGGTCAAGTCCTGCGATATCGAGGCATGGTCGCCCCGCCAGAAGAAGTATTTCGAGGTCTGCTCCTGCTCGAACCTGGGCGACGCTCAGGCGCGCAGGCTCAGGATGCGCGTCAAGGGCGAGGACGGCAGGACTTACCTGCCCCACACGTTAAACAACACCGTCGTCGCGCCGCCGCGTATGCTGATAGCATTCCTCGAAAACCACCTTCAGGCCGACGGCAGCGTAACTGTTCCCGAGGCGCTGCGCCCGTACATGGGAGGCGCCGAGGTGCTGATACCGAAGAAGTGAAACAATAAAAAATATATTGAAAGGCGAAAGAAAAATGAAGAAATTTATTTCGGAATTCAAAGAGTTTATCATGCGCGGCAATGTGCTTGATATGGCGGTCGGCGTCATCATCGCGACCGCCTTCGGCAAGATCACGACCTCACTTGTAAACGATATGTTCATACCCTTCATAAGCTGGCTGTTCGGCACACGCGATATGAGCGCGCTGAACGTGATAGCCCGTCCGGAGATCGTCGAAAACGGCGAGGTTGTGCAGGAGGCGATAGTGATCGGCTTCGGCAGTTTCCTTGCGGTCGTCATAGACTTTATCCTTGTGGCGTTCGTGGTGTTCGTCGTGGTGAAGTTCTTCAACAAGGCAAGAGAGCTCACCAGGAAGAAGGAGGAAGAGGCCAAGGAGGAAGAGCCCGCCGGCCCCAGCACCGAGGAACTTCTCGGCGAGATCCTCGAGGAGCTCAAAAAGCAGAACGAAAAATAGAATACATAAAAATACCGGCAATACGCAAAGTATTGCCGGTATTGCCATACGGGCAATTGCAATTGGAGCAGCTCGCGTTTGGGATAGAACGTATCTTTACTGCGCCAGCCCGAATATAAACAATAGTAATTAAACGATGATTTACAATTCCACCGGTCGGGTCGTGATAAAAACGATTCTTTTAAGCCCTAATGCGAATTGCTATCCGGCAGTTGCCGGCAGCAGGCCACAATGTAACAAATAGGCAGGAGGATGAACGCGGTACTGAGGCTTACGGCGGGTATGATATATTGTGAGATGAAGCTGAGCGTCTCCTGCTTCGGCGGGATAAACGCGGCCGAAGCTGCGGCGAGCGCCGCGCAGACCGCGATCAGCCAGCGTCCGTTTTTCATGCTTAGCATGGGCACGTCGACGGACTCGGGCTTGAAGCCGAACAGGAGCCGAATCAGATGACCCGAGGCTATCAGCAGCAGCGAGAAAAGCGTGAAATCCGACATGACCCACAGCGCCGCGACCAGCGCTTCGACGCGCTCGACCGTCCGGAACAGGGTGACGTCCCTTGTCATGGAGAAATATGGGCTTGAGAACTCCGACGCGATTTCCGTGCCGTAGCTGCCTATAATGGCGGCGCTGAACGCGGTCAACAGCAGGCAGATCATAACGATCCAGAGAACGTGGCTTTTAAATCTGCCCCGCTTTCGGGGGCACTGATCCTCAAGCACCGCCGTGAAGGTGAGGATGCCGACGTATATCTCAACGACGACGAGCGAGCTCAGGAAAAGATCCGTCGTGTCCGACCTCGAGATCGGCAGGAGCCTTGCCGGATCCACCTGCGAAAACGCAAATATCAGCGTCAGGAGCAGGACTGCCGCAAGAACCGGCGCGAACACCCGAGCCGCCCGGGGCAGCGCCTTGACGGCGCCGAGCGCGGCGATCGTGCCCATTGCCAGCATAACGATAATGAAAAACCATGACCCCGCCGCAGGGAAGATCGTGGAGATGAACCTGTTTGCAGCCGAGCGCAGGATAAAGCCGCCCTCGAATATCATGAACGCGGCGATCAGAATGAGCGCGATGGCGCCGAAGCCCCTGCCGCCGGTGCGGAGTATGAGCTCGCCCAGGCCCTCGCCGTCGCGGCGCAGCTTCATGAGCTCGGACAGCAGCAGGATGAAGACGAGTATCATGGGCAGAGCGATCAGCGGCGCTATCCAGCCTCCGCTTCCGGCGATCTTCGCCGTGGCCTTCGGAAGCAGGCGCGACGCCGGCGCGAGGGAGGCGGTAAAGCACAGCGCTTTCAGCTGGCGTTGGTCGTAATTATATTTCATCATCCGTCCTCCGGAACATCAAGATCAAAGCTGCGGCTTACCTCGGCCTGCACGCTTACATTATAATAAATGTAGGGCATAACGCTGGCGAAATCCTCCGTCATACCGTGCAGACTGTGCGGCTCCTGCATCTCAAGGCTGCTGCCGAGCTGGAGAAAATCGCAGCCTGTGGATACGGATTTTTCAATGACATAGCTGACCCAGCCTTCTATCTCCTCCGCGAGCGCGGCATTCAGCTCCGCAGGCTCGGCGCTGCGGCTCAGCTCAGCAAGAGCCGCAGAGACCTCGACCGAAATGTCGAGGCCCTTCAGTCTTCCGCCACCGAATACGGGCTTTACGCTGCACTTGCATTTATCAAGCTGCACCGTCGCTTCGGCCAGCTCGACGGAGCTGGGGCCGGCCTCGTTTTTTAGAATATTGACGCCCCGCGCCATCTCAAATGGGATGTGTCCGGCGGTCTTTCCTTTATATATTATAACGTATCCGTCGGGCAGAACGGTGAGCTCGTCATCCTTGGCCTCGTGGTCAGACTCCTTTGCGTCCGCGCAGCGCACCGCGCAGATGAGCGCCGCGCCGTTCGTGTCCATGTCCGCCGCGATCTGCGCGGCAGAAAAGACATAGCTGTCGCCGCGCAGCTCGAGGTTCCGCTCGATCGAGCGCAGCGCGTTCGTCGCGTCGTAATCCTTGCTGCCGGTACCCAGTACGAGTCTGGACGCGTCGCTGTCCGTCACGGCGAATACGGGAATATTGAGGCGGAAGGACGTGTCGCGCTCGATGTAATCGAAATATTTATCCACGCCCGCGTCTAGAGCGCCGCGGCCCAGCGCGATGTAGTTTATATGGCCGAAGAAGAGCTGTTCGCCGGGACTGTAGTCCTGTATTATTTCCTGTGCAACGGTCAGCGATTTTGCCTCGGCGGACATACGCAGGGTGGTCTGCGCACCATCTCCGCCCTCGCTTGAGCCGACGCCCCCGCCGCCGGTGTTGCCCGAGGATATGGAAAGGCCGACGCCTTCCCCGATAGCGTCGAAGCCCATTGTCTGTATGACCACGAGCTGCTCGATCTCACGGTAGTTTGAGTAGATGCCGCCGCCCGAGCAGCCGCTGAGCGCAAGCATGCTCAGCGCAAGGACGGCGGCCGTAAGCCTTTTTGTCAAGATCGTTTCCTCCTGTCGGGGCAGTTGAGCTCTGTATCGCGCAGCTTATCCGCCGACGGCGGCTTGCGCAGGAATGTCTGGATGAGATTGTCCGGCCTTCCGCCCGACCATGGGGCGGTATAGTTCCTGCCGTAGGAGTCTATCGTGCACAGGTACCATACGAACATACACAGTCCGGCCGCGACGCCGTACAGCCCGCCGCCTATGGCGGCGAGGAGCAGCACCAGACGGCACAGCCTCAGCGCCGCGCCCAGATCCTGGCTCGGCTGGGCATAGCCGGCGATGCCCGCGGTCGCAACAACGATAACGGCGATGGGCGATATGACCTTGGCCTCCACTGCGGACTGGCCGACGATCAGCGCGCCGATGATGCTCACCGTATCTCCGATGGGGTTGGGAAGCCTCAGCCCCGCCTCCTGCAGAAGCTCAAAGGCGATGAGCATGCCGGTTATCTCCATCGCCGTCGAAAACGGCACGTCCTGTTTGGACTGGATGATCGAAAGCAGCAGTTTTGAAGGTATCATTTCCTGATGATACATCGCGATCGCCGCGTAAATGGCAGGCAGGGACAGGGCCAGCAGCACCGCCGCCCAGCGCACGAGGCTCAGCGCCGTGGATATCAGAAAGTTCTGCGAATCCTCCTGCGGTACGCGCAAATACTCCGGAAGGCTGACCGGTACGAGAAAGGCGATGGGTATGCCGTCCACGAGCAGCCCTACCCTGCCGTTGAGGAGCTGCCGCGCGAAGCGGTCGGGGCGCTCGGTGTGGATGACCTGAGGGAACATGGAGCGGGGCCTGTCGGCGAGCCCGGCTTCGAGTTCGCCCGTGGCGAGGACGCCGTCAACGTCGATCGCGTCCAGACGGCGTTCCAGCTCCTCGACGACCTTGGGGTCCGCGACGCCGTCGACGTATATTACCGCCGCCCGCGTGAGGCTCTTGCGGCCGAGGGTTGTGTTCCTGACCTTCAGAGAGGAGTTTGCGATACGCCGCCGCACGAGGGCGGTGTCGGTGCGCAGTACCTCGGTGAAGCTGTCCTTGCCGCCCTTGAGGGATTTTTCTATAGTTGGCTCGCTTATGCTGCGCTGGCTCTGCTCGGAGCGGATCTCAAAGCTCACCGCCTCGGCCTCGCCGTCGAAAACGACCGCGCAGCAGCCCTGCGTTATGTCCGTCACGATGTCGTCCAGAGTCGAGCGCTTTTTTGCCTGAGCGCTGTAAACGGCGCCCTCCATCAGCCGCTGCGGCGTGGGAGCCGAGCCTCCGCGCAGAAGATCGGTCAGCGGGCGCAATACGTCCTTACTTACGTCGCCGCCGTTGACGACGCCGTCGAGCCAGCAGACGAAAACATTTTTCTCGCCAATAAGCCCGGGCTTTATACTTCTTGTTTCAAAATCATCGCAGTCGGCAAAAATATCTTTGAGCGTGCTGCTGCTTATAGCACCCTTGAAGCGCGGCTCCTGCCGCGGATGGGGCTCTTCGCCGTTATTTTTCCGGCGGAAAAGTTTTAATAGATCAGCCATGTTGTTATTATGGACAGGGCAAAAACACAATATTTAGCATTCCAAAAATAACCATGAAAAAAGTACGAAAAAAGGTCGAAAAAAGTGTTGACAAAGGTGATTCCGGATGGTATTCTAAGCAAGCGCCTTAACAAAGCGCGGCGTCGATGCGGGAACTTAAGAAAAACTTAAAAAAGTTTGAAAAAAGTCCTTGACAAACGCATGCCGATATGGTAAAGTAAATAAGCTGCCCGCTGAACAAGGCGGCGAGTATTGTACCTTGAAAATTAGATAATGTAAGAACAGCTTATGCAAATAAGCACCAGAAGAGGGTTCTTTAAAGTCAGAGATGACTTAAAAAATTTCTTTGAGAGCTAAGAAAAGCGATCTAAAAGATTATATCTGCGAAAGCAGTTATGATACTATTTATAGAGAGTTTGATCCTGGCTCAGGATGAACGCTGGCGGCGTGCCTAACACATGCAAGTCGAACGAAGCACTGAGAAACTGAGATTCGTCGAGGTTTTTCTTTGACTTAGTGGCGGACGGGTGAGTAATGCGTGAGCAACCTGCCTTTCAGAGGGGGACAACAGTTGGAAACGACTGCTAATACCGCATGACATATTTGGTTCGCATGAACTGAATATCAAAGATTTATCGCTGAAAGATGGGCTCACGTCTGATTAGTTAGTTGGTGAGGTAACGGCTCACCAAGACTGCGATCAGTAGCCGGACTGAGAGGTTGAACGGCCACATTGGGACTGAGATACGGCCCAGACTCCTACGGGAGGCAGCAGTGGGGAATATTGGGCAATGGGCGAAAGCCTGACCCAGCAACGCCGCGTGAAGGAAGAAGGTCTTCGGATTGTAAACTTCTTTTATCAGGGACGAAGGAAGTGACGGTACCTGATGAATAAGCCACGGCTAACTACGTGCCAGCAGCCGCGGTAATACGTAGGTGGCGAGCGTTATCCGGATTTACTGGGTGTAAAGGGCGCGTAGGCGGGGATACAAGTCAGATGTGAAATCTATGGGCTTAACCCATAAACTGCATTTGAAACTGTATCTCTTGAGTGTCGGAGAGGTAGACGGAATTCCTAGTGTAGCGGTGAAATGCGTAGATATTAGGAGGAACACCAGTGGCGAAGGCGGTCTACTGGACGATAACTGACGCTGAGGCGCGAAAGCGTGGGGAGCAAACAGGATTAGATACCCTGGTAGTCCACGCCGTAAACGATGAATACTAGGTGTGGGGGGACTGACCCCCTCCGTGCCGCAGTTAACACAATAAGTATTCCACCTGGGGAGTACGGCCGCAAGGTTGAAACTCAAAGGAATTGACGGGGGCCCGCAC
>ERZ1026968.53-NODE-53-length-71831-cov-7.274758_pt1 | contig 71831 bp, 44 predicted proteins | sample MGYA00519295_ERZ1026968 | MGnify/ENA primary metagenome ERZ1026968 (study PRJEB26926, sample SAMN06164480) | human gut metagenome | biome: ENVO:00009003; feature: ENVO:2100002; material: ENVO:00002003 | host: Homo sapiens | place: USA | collected 2012 ...
CTCGTGGGCTCGGAGATGTGTATAAGAGACAGACACAATGCCCGACAATATATGGGTGTCGGGCGGAGCGACCGCCAACGGATTCACCAACTGGTTTAATGACTGGGGTGTGACAGGTCGCCAGATGATGACCAAGGAGAGTGACGGCACATTCGTGTGGATGGGCAAACTCACCACTGACAACGGAGGCTCTGTACGTCTCTTTCCCTCTCCCAACGAGTGGGGAATAGCTTTCGCTCCTGCAGTGGATGGCACAGTGATTACTTCGGATGCGGCAGAATATCCTGTGACGTATTTTGATGCGACCGACAACAATTTCCAGATACAGACAGCCGGATATTACAAATTCACTCTGACGCTGACACCCGACGGCGCAGCAGACGGATCGTTGAAAGTGGAATATCTCGGTGAGAACGCCTTCAATTATGATCTTCCCACGAATATCTGGATTACAGGCTCCAGCACAACCAACGGCTGGGCTCAGGGCCCGACGTTTGACGGAGGCCGTATGGTGATGGAGAAGAAGGGCTATAACGTATATGAATACCTCGGCACATTTACGGCGGCAACAGACGGCTTTAAATTCGTGTGCGAGCCTTGGGCGTGGTATCCGGCATTCGGCCCTGCGACAGACGGTGAGGAAATCGCACCTGCGGACGGCTCCTATAATGTCGTGAATCTCGTTGACCCTGCAGATGCGAAATTCGCTGTTGCTGAAGAGGGCTTCTATATCCTTACTCTCACACTTGACCCGATGAATTCGGACGGTGGCACACTCGTTGTGGAATACTTGGGAGGCAGTGCCGTAGATCAGATTGATGCCGACAGCAATGCAGTTGAGGAGATGTATGACCTGAACGGATTAAGAGTTGACCGCGCGTCGGCTGTCCCCGGCATTTATGTTGTGAAGAAAGGCTCGAAAGTGAGCAAAGTCATGGTGAAATAACCGCTATAGTGATTTTTGATAAAGCAAAGACATTATGAAATTATTTAAAGCGGCGGTAATCTTCACCGCACTGACAGCCGCAGGCGTCGCCAATGCCTACACAATGCCCGACAATATATGGGTGTCGGGCGGCGCGACCCCCAACGGTTTCACCAACTGGATTAACGACTGGGGTGTGACAGGGCGCCAGATGATGACTAATGAAGGCGAAGGCACTTTCGTGTGGATGGGTAAACTCACCACTGACAACGGAGCCTCTGTCCGTCTCTTCCCAACATCCAACGAATGGGGAATAGCTTTCGCACCTGAAGTGGATGGCACAGAGATTACTACTGAAGAAGCGGAATATCCTGTGAAGTATTTCGAGACCGACAACAATTTCAAGATACTGACTGCCGGATATTACAAATTCATTCTGACACTGACACCCGAAGGAGAAAAAGACGGATCGTTGAAAGTGGAATATCTCGGTGAGGACGCTTTCAATTATGATCTTCCGACCAATATCTGGATGACGGGTTTCAGCACACCCAACGACTGGACACAGGGGCCGACATTTAGCGGAGGCCGTATGTTGATGGAGAAGAAGGGCTATAACGTATATGAATACTCAGGCACATTGAAGGCCGCGGAAACAGACGGATTTAAATTCGTGTGCGAGCCTTGGGCGTGGTATCCGGCATTCGGCCCTGTGACAGACGGAGAGAAAATTACAACTGCAGACGGCTCCTATGACATCGTAAATCTCGTTAATCCTGCAGATGCGAAATTCGCTGTTGAAAAGGAGGGCCCGTATGTCCTGACCCTTACTCTTGACCCGATGAATTCAGACGGTGGCAAACTCGATGTCGTATACAAGGGAGTGCCAAGCGCTGTATCGGAATTGGAGGCGGAAGAGACCGGCGCTGTCGAGGAGTTATATAATCTCAACGGTGTAAGCGTCAGCCGCGAAAATGCCGTGCCGGGAATCTACGTGATCCGCAAAGGCTGTAAGGCTAAGAAAGTTGTGATAAAATAAGATCGACAGAATTTATACAAGGAAAAAATAAGAGTCGACAAGATTCCAGGATTCCACGTAATTAAGGTCTAATTGTTTTAATAAAGACAGGGAAAGTCAACCGCGGCTTTCCCTGTCACTGTTTTAAATAATCACTCTGTTCATTAATCAAAACGGTTTAAAGTAACACACTCCAAGAGTGCGTCAATATTTTTGCGGGATTAAAGCAGAGGAAAATCGACAGATACGGGTGAAGATGTGAGTAGGAATTTGTGAGATAGTCGTTTAAATAATGAAAAAATTGTAATGATAAGTTTCAATTTTATAAAATTCAGGATTTTTAAATATTCTAACTTTTAAATCATTTTACACATGAAAACCGGTGGTATCATTCTGTCCATTGTGGTGTTGGGTTGCTCGTTGGTGCTGGGAGCGAGTGAGAACAAAACTGCCGGCATGAGCGGGAATCCTGTCTTTGAGGGTTGGTATGCCGATCCGGAAGCGGTAGTCTATGACAACCGGTATTGGATATTCCCGACATATTCCGCACCATTCGAGAAGCAGACATTTATGGATGCTTTTTCGTCGAAAGATTTAGTGAACTGGGAGAAACATCCACGAGTGCTGTCGAACGACAGTGTCAAGTGGGTGAAAAAAGCGCTTTGGGCACCGGCTGCGATTGCCGCCAATGGTAAGTATTACCTCTTTTTCGGTGCGAACGACATCAAGAACAATGAGGAGACAGGAGGGATAGGCGTTGCAGTTGCCTGCAAGCCCGAGGGACCCTATCGCGATGCTTTGGGCAAGCCGCTGATCGGGGAGATCGTTAACGGCGCGCAGCCCATCGACCAGTTTGTTTTTCGTGATGACGATGGAGAATATTACATGTATTACGGTGGCTGGAAGCATTGCAACATGGTGCGTCTTGCGCCTGATCTGCTTAGTATTGTGCCGTTTGAAGACGGAGACCTTTATAAAGAGGTGACACCTGAAAAATATACCGAAGGGCCGTTCATGTTCAAACGCAACGGCAAATATTACTTTATGTGGTCGGATGGCGAATGGAGCGGACCTGATTATTGTGTAGCCTACGCCATTGCCGACAGTCCGTTCGGTCCGTTCCGCCGTGAGGCCGAGATTCTTCGCCGAGATCCGAAGGTGGGCACAGGAGCCGGACATCACTCAGTGATCCGTGGACCGGGTAAAGACGAATGGTATATAGTCTATCACCGGCATCCGATAGGGGAAACTGACGGAGACGGGCGAGTCACTTGTATTGACCGCATGTATTTCGATAAGAAAGGACGCATCAAACCCATCAAGATGACGATGGACGGTGTTAAAGCTAATCCCTTGAATAATTGATATTATGACGGATTTGAAGGGTACCGTAAGAGAAGTGCTCCGAAAGATGCTGCAGTATGTGGAAAGCCTGGAGAGGCATGTCACACCCGAGGAAATAGAGGAGCAATGGGAAGATGTGAAGCAGAGGGTACGCGCGGAGAAACGCCGTATGCGCAAACGCAGGTATCTGGTTTTCGCCTCCTCCATGACAGCTGCCGCTGTGGTGGCGATGGTGCTTGTCGTCACGCTTGGCCAAGATCACACGGGCGCACCTGCGGGTCCTGCAGAGCCGCAGATGGCAGTTGCCGCATCTGCCGACGACCTTAAGCTCGGCTATATGCTGTTGAGACTTCCCGACAACCGGCATGTCCGCATCATGGGGGACGAAGCGGAGATCAGCAACAGTCTTGACGGTGCGGTGACGGTGAACGGTCATCGCGTGGCAGATGGCGTGGCTCCCGGAGGCGAGCGCCCGACGGCCTGGCTGAGTGTGCCGTGCGGCAAGCGTGCAAAGGTGACACTTGCCGACGGAAGCGCAATCTGGGTGAATTCCGGCACGAAACTGAGATATCCGCTGAGTTTCGGCAGCGGCACCCGAAGCATATATGCCGAGGGAGAAGTCTACCTTGATGTGGCGGCCGATGCCGACCATCCCTTCGTGGCGGAAACGCGCGGGTTTGATGTGACGGTGCACGGCACGAGTTTCAACGTAATGGCATATCCTGCCGACAGCGTCGCATCTGTAGTGCTGGTGCGCGGATCGGTGAAAGTGTCGGGCGCAGGGAAAGGATTGGTGGAGATGGTTCCCGGACAGCTTGTGGATGTGAGGGGAAACAACCCCGGAGCGCCACGCAACGTGGATGTCGAGAAATATGTCAGCTGGGTGGATCGTCTGCTGGTGTATGACGATGAGCCACTCGGCACGGTGTTCGGGCGTCTGCATACGGTCACCGGCAATGAATTCGTGATTGGCAAGGGGGTATCGTCGATAAGGGTCTCCGGAAAACTCGACCTTAAATACGGACTTGACAATGTGCTCTCCGCCATCTCCTTCACAGCTCCGGTCGCATTCGAGGAGCGGAACGGGAAGATATACGTCAACAGGCAATGATGACCACAGCGACCACAGCGACAACAACTATAACAATAACAACTGATATTAACCTTACCGTAAAAAACTCTCGACATGTCGGAATAAGAATACCCAATCTTTTGAAGCGGAACAGATTCCGCAAAAGCAGTCCGTGCACACATCCTTCGGCTTTAAGCAACTGTTGAAATTTACTTCCGGGAAGACGTCGCAGTATCCTCTGAAATAAATCAAACAGTTCCAGGACCCCCTCCTTGATGTCTGGAGAGAAGGGGTCGGGGCCTTGATATCATTAAAACAATTTCTAACAACTCAATGCTATTATATGAAAAATATTAGCGGAATATTCACGATGACCAAAATCGTGCGTCTATTATTCCTTGTGGCATTCTGTTTCCTTTCGCTGAGTTCATTTGCTGCGAAAGAAAATGCGGGAGCCCCGGGAAAGACATTGACAGTCGAAATGCGCAACAAGACTGTCAAGGAAGTGCTCAACTACATTGAGAAAAAGAGTGATTATGTCTTTTTCTATTCGAGCGGCACAATCGACACCGACCGCAAGGTCAGCGTGTCAGTGAAGAACAAACCCGTTACCGTGGTCCTCGATCAGATGTTCAAAGATACCGGAGTCAAATACAGCATCTCGGGCAACCAGATTTCGCTGTCAGGCAAAAGCGCGAAGAAAAGCGCATCGGTATCCCCCAGGGAAACGGCTCCCGACAGAATGCTGAAAGGGAAAGTGCTCGACAGCGAGACGCAGGAACCTCTTGTGGGCGTGAGCGTGCTTGCAGAGGGGGAGAACCGCGGCGCGGTGACCGATCTTGACGGCAATTATGAAATCGGAGTGAGCAAAGGCACGAAACTTCAGTTTTCCTATGTAGGCTATAAAAAGAAAACGGAATCTGTCGGCGACCGCAAAGAACTGAATGTGAATATGGTCATGGACAACACCACTCTGAGCGACCTCGTGGTTGTCGGCTACGGCACGCAGCGCAAGGAGGCCTTGACAGGATCGATCTCATCAGTCAAGTCGGATGAACTGACAGTGGCTCCTCTGCCTAATGTTTCGGCAGGACTGGCGGGCCGTCTTCCCGGTCTTATAGCCGTGCAGAACAACGGTCAGCCCGGAAGCAGCTCCGCATCGCTCAACATCCGAGGCTTCGGCGACGCGCTGGTCATCGTCGACGGAGTGGAGTCAAGTCTCGACAATATCGACACGAACCAGATTGAATCAGTGTCAATCCTTAAGGATGGCGCCGCTTCTATTTATGGCGCCCGTGCCGGTAACGGAGTTCTCCTGGTCACCACCAAACGTGGTGTGGTTCAGAAACCGACGGTGACCCTCAACAGCACATTCTCCTGGCAGGGAGCTACCGAAATGCTGAAACCCGCCAACGCCGGACAGCGCGCGGAGATGGAGCGCGAGGCATGGATTCAGTCCGGAAAGCCGGAGACAGACGCTCCCTTCACCCTGGAGGCAATACAGAAATATTATGAAGGTACGGACCCCGCATATCCCAACACCGACTGGTATAAGGAAGTGATCCGTGACTGGGCTCCCGAAATGCAGCACAACGTATCGGTGCGCGGCGGTAACGAGACTGTGAAATACTACGGTTTCTTCGGATACCTCAACCAGCAGACCATGATCAAGAAGCATGGCGGCGGTTACGAACGTTTCAACTTCCAGAGCAACGCCGACCTGAAGATATTCAGCAACATGACGCTGCATGTGGACATAGCGTATTCACAGGAAAACCGCAACTATGCGACACGAAGCATGGCTCCGGGCAACACGAACATGTGGCAGGACTATTGGAACACCAATCCCTATTATGCCGCCCATTTCCCTGATCCGACAAAAACTCCGTACGCTTTCGGTGCCGGAACAGGCGGTATCCATGTCAGCTCCAACCGCGAACTCAGCGGATATTCCGACACCAAAAACGAAAACCTTCACGCCACAGCCGCTCTCGATTATCGTTTCAAATATGTGCCCGGACTTGCACTGCGCGTATTCGAGAGCGTAAGAAAGGAGAACATGTTCGGCAAGACATTCTGCAAGCCTGTGAACCTCTATACGTATGATCCCTCTACCGACGTCTACACACTTGCCGGTACATTCAACGGCACAAAGGCCCAGCTGAACGAAGAGACGGCACGCGCCTCCACATTCACCCAGCAGTATTCGCTGAGCTACGACAATCTCTTCAACGACCATCGCGTGTCGGCAATGGCTCTCTTCGAGATCATCAACACCTCGGCCACCAATCTCAGGGCAGGCAGAAAGAACTTCCTCACCTCATCGATCGAGGAGATGTTTGCCGGAAGCTCCGAAGGCATGACCAACGACGGCACATCTTCCGAGATGGGACGCGAGAGTTTCATAGCTCGTGTAAACTACAGCTATAAAGACAAGTATCTGTTTCAGGGTATCTTCCGTGCGGATGCTTCCGCGAAGTTCCCTCCCGGCAAGCGCTGGGGCTACTTCCCCTCCGTGTCTGTGGGCTGGGTCATCAGCAAAGAAAACTTCATGCGTGAAGCAGAATTCATGGACAACCTGAAGATCCGTGCCAGCTACGGTCAGTCGGGTAACGACGGCGTGGGTAACTTCCAGTATCTTGCCGGCTACAACCTGGGACACTTTATAATTCTTGACGGCGAACCGTCACAGGGCCTCGTTTCCCGTGGCATCGCCAACCCTAACCTTACATGGGAGCGCGTGAAAATAGCCAATGTCGGTATCGACTTCTCGTTCTGGAACAGAGCGCTCTATGGAGAGGTTGACGGTTTCTACCGTAAGCGCACAGGTATTCCCGGGACACGCCTCGCGTCGTTGCCGTCATCATTCGGCGCCGGTCTGCCGGCGGAAAACCTCAACAGCCTTGACAACCGGGGCTTTGAGCTTCGTGTCGGAACGGCCGGTTTCTGGGAAGGACTTACCTACGACGTCAGCGCGAACATTTCCTGGACACGTTCCAAATGGACATATCTCGAGGAGGCCGACGAGACGGATCCCGACCGACGCCGCATTTATCTGAGCACCGGCAGATGGACCGACGTTCAGTTCGGATATCTTTCCGACGGACTTTTCAAGAGCATGGACGAGATTCTTGACGCTCCTATATATGAATCACTGGGGGGCAACGCTTCGCTGCGTCCGGGTGATGTGAAATATAAGGATATCAACGACGACGGCATCATCAACTGGCGCGACCAGGTGGAGATAGGTCAGGGCGGCACACCACACTGGATGTACGGCTTCAACATCAACCTCGCATATAAAGGATTCGATCTCAGCGCCCTCTTCCAGGGAGCCTTCGGATACAACCAGTTTGTGCAGAGCGACAACTATTCCACGACTCTTTACAAGAACAGATGGACCGAGGATAATCCCGATGCCGAATTTGCACGCCTCGGCGGAGCAGAGAGCAACAAATGGTTCTCCGACTTCTATTCGAAACGTGCCGGATACCTTCGACTCAAAACGGCTTCTGTAGGTTATAACCTTCCGGCCAAGATCCTTCATAAGATCCGATTGAGCGCAGTGAGGATTTATTTCTCCGGAACGAACCTCTTTACGATCAATCGTCTTGCGAAGTACGGTATCGACCCGGAAGCCGCCAATGTGGGATGCTACTATCCGCAGCAGCGCACACTCAGCGTAGGACTTAATGTTTCTTTCTAAACATGCAGTAGAATTATCGGAAAGAAATCAGTTTCAAATAAAGAAAATATGATGAAAAGATATAATAAAATAATAATGACGGGGGTGTGCGCTCTGGCGTTTGCCGCTGCATCCTGCGACACGCTTGACAAAGAGCCGCTCGACATTATCACTGATAAGGCGGTATGGAGTGATCCGGATCTTATCGACGGCTACCTCACGGAGTGTTATTACCAGACATCGGTGTTTGAGAACGATGCTCCTCAGTTTTTCTCGGGTGGTTCGGATAATTTCTGGCAGAGCTCCACGGGCATGGGAGTATTCTGGATCAATGAGATCGCTGATGAGGCGATGGCTCACTGGAAATACAACACAGAGGCGGTGGATCGTTTCAAGGCCGGCGGTATCGACTCGGGTGGCGGACTGCTCGAATGGTGGGAACGTTCCTACACCGTGATCCGTATGCTCAATGAATTCATCGATCGCGTACCCAACTCGCCCATCGACGGCGATCTGCGCGCGCAGCGCGTGGCCGAGGCCCGTTTCCTCAGGGCATACAACTATTTCGCGATGGTGAAGCGTTACGGCGGTGTGCCTCTGATCACAAGAGTCCAGAATATTGATGACCCTTACGAGGAGCTGTACAGGGAGCGGAATTCGGAAAAGGAGATCTATGACTTCGTGCTCTCAGAGCTTCAGGATATCGTTGACAGCGGCAATCTTCCCAACGTAAACAATGCAGTCTCGGGACGTCCCACACGTTATGCGGCACTTGCGCTTATAAGCCGTGCGGCTCTCTATGCCGGCAGTATCGCCAAGTATGGCAGTGTGCAGCTGAACGGCCTTCTCGGAATCCCGCAGGATCAGGCGCGCGAATATTTCCAGAAATCATACAAGGCATCGAAAGAGATCGGCCTGCATTTCAGCCTCTACGACAGTGATCCCGACAAGGTGCAGAACTTCAAGAATATATTCCTGGTGAAGAACAACAACGAGGTCATCATGGCGCGTCATCACGACAATTCCCCCGCATCAATCAACTCCGGCGAATACAGCGGCGGATGCTGCTGGGGTTATGACTTCGCGCAATGCCCGAAACCTCAGTCCTGGAATGCCGGCAACAAGGATGCTCCATATTTCGAGATGGCAGAGGAATTCGAATATACCGACGGCAGACCGGGCAAGATCGAGAACCGTCAGTGGCTGATGAGTCAGGAATGGCTCATGGAAGGTGCCAAAGAGGGTCTCTGGGCCAACAAGGATCCCCGTTTCTTCGCAACCATCTATACTCAGGACACAGAGTGGAAAGGCTCCAAGATTGATTTCCACAATGGAGTGCTCGTAGGTTCGAAAATCCTGACAGGTAACGATTCCTTCCAGGGGATTCCTCTTCAGGGCAACCAGACCGTGGACAATACATTCGGCACCGGTTTCGGTGTGATGAAATATCTTGACGAAAATTGCAACAACATGCAGTTCCCGGGCTATTCAAGCACGGATTATGTGATTTTCCGTTATGGCGAGATTCTTCTCAATCTTGCCGAGGCTGCCTATGAGATCGGTGACACCCGGACGGCTCTCGATGCCATCAACGAGATCCGCCAGCGCGCCGGCATAGCCAAGAAGACAAGCATAGATATGGATGCCATACGCCATGAGCGTAAGGTCGAGCTGGCATTCGAAGGTCATCGCTACTGGGATGTGCGCAGATGGCGCATCGCCACCACCGAGCTTTCGAAACCTCTCTCCGGAATACGTTATATCCGCATCTATAACAGCGACCCCAATGTGGTGAAATATAAAGTTGAGATTCTTGAGAATGTCGACGGTCAGACCAATCGTCCGCAATTCCAGGAGCGGGCATACTATCTGCCGATCACAGGAGGTCGTACCGGTAACAATCCGAACCTCGTAGAGAATCCGGGTTATTAATCCAATGACATCCGGGGTTGTTACGGATCAACTCCGGATGTCTCCGGCCTGCATGATTGTATGCCGGAAGTATCAAAAACAAATTAATAATAAGAACCAAGATGAATATCAGAATCGCTCTTGTAGCCCTTGCTTGTCTTCCGTTCATAAGTTGCGAGAGCAAAGGGCCTGAAGCCCCCGGTGATGTAACCGGCGGCGAAATGAAGGTGGAAGTCGGAGGACAGGCTGTCACCGTCTACGATGCCCGTGTGTCAAAATATCCCCAGAACGAGACATACAAAGGTTTTCAGCGTCCTACAAGCCAGACAGAGATCGCACACTTCGCATATTTTGATTATGATGATGACCAGACGATAAAGATCACCGCTCCGTCGGCGGTCGGTCAGGTCATGGTCCGTCCGCAGGAATACGGCATCACACCGACAGTGAACGGCAATACAGTGGAACTCAAACTGACAAAGCCCTGTCAGATAGTTGTGGAGTTCGGAGGCACGCATCATGAGGCTCTCCATCTTTTTGCCAATCCGAAAGAACTGAGTGTGCCCAAACCTGAAAACGCGCGCTATTACTATGGCCCCGGCGAACATGAGGCGGGAGAGATCCAGCTGCGCAGCGGCGAGACTATGTATATTGACGAAGGCGCTGTGGTTTACGGTATAGTTAAGAGTGACAACGCCAATGACATCAAGATCATAGGAAAGGGCATCCTTGACGGCAGCCGTGCCGGCAAAGGCCCTATCATCGCCTTCAACAGCTGCACGAATGCTCTGGTGGAGGGAATTGTGGTGCGCGACCCGACCGGCTGGGCAATTGTTCCCACGCTCTGCAACGGCGTGACTTATGACAATGTGAAGTGCGTAGGCTTCTGGCGCTACAATGCCGACGGTATCGATATCTGCAACAGCCGTAACATCAATGTGAAAAACTGCTTCATCCGTGCCTTCGACGATTGTATCGCCATGAAAGGCCAGGCATACGTCTATGACAAGGGTAAACTGATGGAGAACATACGCATTGACAACTGCGTGCTATGGAACGACTGGGGCAAGGCGGTTGAATTCGGTGCGGAGACGGTGGTCGACATAATCCGCGACGTGCGTGTCACCAATTGTTATATTCCTCATTTCACCTTCACCGCGCTGTCAATGCAGAACGGTGACCGCGGCCGCATTGAGGATGTGCATTTCGAGAATATCTCCATAGAGGAGGTGATCAAAGAACGCGCCACTCTCGAAGGGGAGCCGATGAATACAATCGGATGGGGCCGGACAATCGATCTCGGAGTCTATGGCACAAGCTGGAGCACGGACAATATTCGCGGCAGCATCAAGAATGTGACGTTCACCAATATCCGCTGCCTGGGTCCGAACCATACGGGTGTCGTTCTCGCCGGATATGACGGAAACCACATGGTGTCCGATATCAAGATCAAAGACTATTATGTCAACGGAACCAAGATTACCGGCATGTCGGAAATAAAGACCAACGGATTTGTCAGCAATGTGACTGTGGAATAAACTCTATCGATCGGCTATGCGACAACTGTTATACATATTGCTGCTGACGGGGCTTACGCCGGCTGTTGCCGGCGGAGCTCCGCGGCAGACATGTTCCGCAGGGAGCACGTCTCCGGAAGTGGAGGTGCGGGGATATGTGGGGGAGCGTATCCGTGCGTGTATCGACGGGCGTGTGAAGCCCCAGGATGTGGAGGAGCTTGTGGAGCCGTTCAGGCATCAGACCGAGACATGGCTCTGGCAATCGGAGTTCCTCGGCAAATGGATGCTCGGGGCTGTGGCTTCGTATGAATATACCGGCGATGAAGAACTTTTCCGTAAGGTCAGGGAAGCTGCGGAGAAACTTATGGCTACTCAGCTTCCCGACGGTTATATCGGCAACTATGCGCCTGAAGCGCATCTCTCCAACTGGGATATATGGGGCAGAAAATATACGGCTCTCGCCCTGCTGGCTTATCATCGGATAAGTGGCGACAAGCGTGCGCTGGATTGCTGCAGCCGTCTTATCGACCACCTGATTTCCGAACTTGAGCAGACAGGCACAGACATTGCAGCCACCGGAAGTTACTTCGGCATGGCAAGCTGTTCCGTGCTCGAACCGGTGGTGATGCTCTATGAAGCCACGGGAGAAAAACGGTATCTTGATTTTGCCAGGGATATTGTAGGGAATATCGAGAAAGAAGGGAGGTCGCAGCTTGTGAGCAAGGCACTTGGCAATGTGCCGGTGAGCCGCCGGTCGCCTTATCCCGGGACATGGTGGAGCTATGACAATGGCCAGAAGGCATACGAGATGATGTCGTGCTATGAAGGATTGACGGAACTTGGAAGAGTATTGGATAATCCGCAGTATCTTGAGGCTACGGAGCGCACGGTGGCGTCCATACTCGCCGATGAAATCAATATTGCAGGCTCGGGGGCCGCATTCGAATGCTGGTATGAAGGGAAGCGCCTTCAGACAGTGCCTGCGTATCACACAATGGAGACCTGCGTCACGTTCACGTGGATGCAGCTCTGCTCGCGGCTTTTGCGTCATACCCGCAACGCGCTGTATGCCGATGAATTCGAGCGCACCATGTATAACGCCCTGATGGCATCCATGAAGTGCGACGGCTCGCAGATTTCCAAATACAGTCCTCTCGAAGGACGCCGCCAGGAGGGAGAGGAGCAATGCGGCATACATATCAACTGCTGCAATGCCAACGGCCCCCGTGCGTTTGCTTTGATTCCGGCAACGGCATATCAGAGTGAAGGCGATAGGATATACGTGAACCTTTATCTTGATTCCGATGCAGGGGTCAGGATCGGGAATAATGAAGTGCGTCTGCACACGTCGACACGCTATCCTGTCGACGGCAAAGTGGAGATAGCTGTGGATCCGCGCAGGAGCGGAGAATTCACGGTAGCGCTCCGGATTCCGCTATGGGCGGACAGCTGCGCCGTGACTGTAAACGGCGAGCCGGTGGAAGACATAGCCAAAGGCGGATACGCCATGCTGCGCAGGAAATGGAGCAAGGGCGACAGAATTTCCGCAGATTTCAATATAAAGACGAAAGTAGAGGAGTTCGACCGACATCAGGCTCTGGTCCACGGACCTCTGGTGATGGCGCGGGACAGCCGATACGGCGACGGGGATGTAGACGAATGCGCGGTGATACAATGCAATGAAAAGGGTGTGGTCGCCGCCACGCTGACGGAGAATCCCGCAGGTTCATTCGCCTGGATAGAGATGGATGTGCCGGCAGTGCTGGGCACGGATCTTGAGGATCCGGAAAACAAGAAGGGAAAGATCGTGAAATTCTGTGACTTCGGCTCGGCCGGCAACGACTGGAATCCGAAGGAAAGATACAGAGTCTGGATTCCCCGCACGCTTCACATGATGTCGGAACCCTATCACAAATATTAAAGAACATATTCGCGTTTGTCCCTCAGTTCTTTTCTGAGCGTCAACTCCGTGAGATAAAAGATATGAAACTACAGAATACGATAATAGCGGCGATGCTGACTTTAGCCACCGGGGCCTGTGCCGCCGAGGCTGCGGGCGATGCCGGGATGGATAAGTTCGTAAGCGACCTGATGTCGCGGATGACTCTTCAGGAAAAGATCGGACAGCTCAATCTGCCGTCTTATTCCGATCTTCGTTCGGGGGTGGTGGCAAATAATGACACTCATAACCGTATCCGCAAGGGCCTTGTGGGAGGCGTGTTCAATATCAAAGGAGCGGAGCGTATCCTTAAGCTTCAGAAAATGGCAGTCGAGGAGTCTCGGCTGGGCATACCGCTTCTGATTGGAGCGGACGTGATTCATGGTTATGAAACGATTTTCCCCATCCCGCTGGGGATGTCTTGCAGCTGGGATACAGTCGCAGCGCGCAAGTCGGCTGAGGTTGCAGCCGCAGAAGCTTCCGCCGCCGGCATCAACTGGACATTCAATCCGATGGTCGATATATGTCGTGACGCCCGTTGGGGCCGTATCGCCGAATGTAACGGCGAGGATCCCTACCTCGGAGGGGTGCTGACGAAAGCTTATGTGAACGGTTATCAGGGAAGCGATCTGTCGGATGAGAAGAGCATACTCGCCTGCGTGAAACATTTCGCTCTCTACGGAGCCTCCGAGTCCGGCCTGGATTATAATTATGTCGACATGAGTCGCGTGGCTATGTTTAATGACTACTTTCCTCCTTATAAAGCCGCTGTCGATGCCGGTGCTGGGAGTCTGATGACCTCTTTCAACGTGGTTGACCGCGTGCCCGCGACAGCCAATAAATGGCTGATTACCGATGTCCTCCGCAATCGTTGGGGCTTTGACGGCCTTGTGGTTTCCGATTACAATGGCATAGGAGAGATGACTACACTCGGCATCGGCCCGCAACCGCTATGCGGAGAGATGGCCATCAATGCCGGTCTGGATATGGATATGGTGAGCGAGGCTTATCTCCTGAATCTTGAAAACCTGCTGAAGGAAGGGAAAGTGAGTCTTGATAAAATCGACAATGCCTGCCGAAGGGTGCTTGAAGCCAAATATAAGCTCGGACTTTTCCGGGATCCTTATCGCTATTGCAACATCCGGCGTGCCGACAAGGAGCCTTTCAGCAAGGAATACCGCAGGGTAGCGCGTGAACTTGCTCCCGAAACCTTTGTGCTTCTGAAAAACAGCGAGTCCCTGTTGCCTCTCAAACCGCAGGGAAAGATAGCGCTGATCGGACCTCTTGCCGATTCGCCCAAGAGCATGGCCGGCACATGGGTGCTGTCATGCGCGACACTCGACAGGCACCGCACTGTGCTCGACGGAGTCCGTGACGCAGTCGGCAATCAGGCCGAGATCGTGTATGCGCAGGGCAGCAATATCTATCTTGATGAAAAGATGGAGCGTGGTGTCTCGCAAGGGAAGCTGACACGCGGCGACAATGAGGTTCTTCTGCGTGAGGCTTTAGAGACTGCGAGGAATGCCGATGTGATTGTGGCGGCGTTGGGCGAGAGCGCGGACATGTCGGGAGAATCGGCATCGCGCGCATATCTCGGACTGCCTGACGCGCAGGAACGTCTGCTGAAGGAACTCGTGGCCACGGGCAAACCTGTGGTGCTGCTGCTTTTCACCGGACGTCCGATGACTCTGACCTGGGAAGACGAGAATGTGCCTGCGATACTGAATGTATGGTTCCCGGGGTCGGAAGCCGGCGATGCCATAGCAGACGTGCTGTTCGGCAAGAAATCTCCGTCCGGCAAGCTTACCGCGACATTCCCGCGTTCTGTGGGACAGTGCCCGATATATTACAACCATCTTCCCACGAGCCGTCCCGATCCCGAAGACGGGATCTTCAATATATTCAATCAGAACTGGGTGGATGAGAGTGTGAAGCCTCTCTATCCTTTCGGATATGGGTTGAATTACACGACCTTTGACTATGGCGAGATACGGCTCAATTCGTCTGCACTGCCTTCCGGAGGGGAGTTGACAGCAACGGTTAACGTTACCAATACCGGCGACAGGGATGGCACGGAGATTGTGCAGCTCTATCTTCATGACGTGTTCGCATCGGAGGTAAGGCCTGTGATGCAGCTGAAAGGTTTCAGTCGTGTCGATCTGAAAAAAGGGGAGAGCAAGGATGTGACCTTCACTATTACGGAGGATGATCTGAAGTTCTATAACGGCAATCTCGAACATATCTTCGAACCCGGTGAGTTTGAACTTATGGTCGGACCGAACAGCCGTGATGTGAAAACGGTAAGGTTTGAGGCGCAATAGGGGCTTATAACGGAATTATAAACACATAACATCATGTACCTATATCTACGCAAGCTAATGATCATGGTATTGATTTCCCTGGTTTTGCCATTGGCGAATGCCGGAAGGGAGTCTGATCGTGGCATTCAGGATGTCAGGATGTTCATCAGGGAATATATCGGGCATACCGTAAAGGAGTGTAAGAAAGACACCTTGGGACATATAGCCTTACCCAAACCATATAGTGTCCCGAGTCTGAACGGAGTGTTTGAGAAGGATATGTATTATTGGGATACATATTTTACAAATATTGCGCTTATATCTGATTCCGACTTTACGCAGGCAAGAAACAATGTGGACAATATTCTTTTCCTGATAGACAGATACGGATTCATGCCCAATGGATCCAATGTCATGTACCTTAATCGTTCCCAGCCTCCGTTTGCCAGCATGATGGTCCGGGACATTTACGAAATAAACAAGGATAAAAAATGGCTTGCATCTGCCTGCAGGACATTGGAAAAGGAATACGATTTCTGGATGAAGCAGAGAATCACGCCGACAGGATTGAACCGTTATTCCAATCATGCGACAAAAGAGGAGCTGATTTCATTCTATGAATACATGAAGTCGCGTTTCCCCGATTTGCCGATACTGACGGATTCTGTGGAAATATTGAAGCAGGCATCTCATTTTCTGGCTGAGGCGGAGTCCGGCTGGGATTTTACGCCACGTTTCAGTTCCCGTTGCGAGGATTTTAATCCGGTGGATCTGAACGCTAATTTATATTTGTACGAAAAGAATTTCGATTATTTTTATAAGGAATTGAACAGGAAAGATTCGGACAAATGGATTGAAGCCGCCGACAAGAGGAAAAAGTTACTGGACAAGTATTGCCTTAACCCTCAGGATGGTTGCTTTTATGACTACGATTTTGTAAATAAACGGTTGAGTCCGGTCTGTTCGTCGGCAATGTTCAATCTGCTCTGGTCAGGGGCTCTGACCCGGAGTCAGGCCGCGAAGGTGGTAGGGAATCTTCAAAGGCTGGAATATCCTTGCGGAGTGGCGGCATGTGAACGCGGCCCACGGGAGCGTGCTTATCAGTGGGATTACCCGAATGCCTGGGCAAGCTTCAATGTCATGGCGATCGCAGGTCTGGACAATTACGGTTTCAAGGAGGAAGCACGCAGAATTGCCCGGAAATATGTTGACAGCATTGTCGGGATTTACCGGTCGACGGGCAATCTGTGGGAGAAGTTCAACGCGGAACATGGCAATCTGGAAGTAAACAACGAATACGAAATGCCGCCGTTCATGGGCTGGACTGCGGGGGCGTTTATCTTCGCTTCGGATTATCTGGACAGGACAGCACCTGCAGACACTGTCTGCGCCACCTGTGTCAGGATGCAAGATCCGGAGTCACAAAAAGTAATTATTAAATGAAGTTGTCTAAACTGATTTTTATGGTAAGATTAATAAAGGTTGGCTCCCATACGGTCGCCGAGCTAAAGGTTGCCATAAAGTTTACACATCTTCAGATTCTTTTATAAACGTAAATTGGTTTAGACAACTTTAATAGATGAAACCGACATATCACAATCAGCATACAGTCATGAAAAAATCAGTTACCCTTGTATCTATGATAGTCTCAGTGAGTGTATTCACCGCACAATCGGCCGTACCGGCACTCCCGGAAACCGTAGGACACCGCACTGCAGCCTTGCCGGCGGAAGCGTGGCAGTGTTCGGAATGGATATCGGTGCCCGGAGCTCCTGAGAAGACTACCGTGACAGACGACAGAAGCCAGCGCGCCGCCGACGGCGCCAGCTGGTTCTGTCTGGACATTCCCAATGATAAAAAAGTTAAGAAAGCTGTATGGATGACGGCCGGACTTGGCGTATATCAGCTGTATGCCAATGGCAGACCGGTCGGGGATGAAGTGCTTCGACCGGGATTCACCCATCTTGTAAAGACTCGCCGGTCGTTCACCTACGACATCACGGATGCGATTAATTGCAGGCAGGGTGCCGTCAACAGGCTGGCGGTACAGTCAACGCCGGGATGGTGGGCAGACCGTATCGCCACACCAAGCGGCACTATGGGAATGACCGGCGGCAAACCTGCGTTCCGTTCCGTTGTGGAAATCACCTACGATGACGGCACTACTATCCGTCGGGGCACCGACACGTCCTGGAAAGCAGCCATAGCCGGTCCCGTTACCCATGCCGGCATTTACGACGGAGAAGCATACGACGCCCGTATTCCGATGGGGTACGAAACAGCCTCATCGTTCGGCGATGCCGAGATCTATACCCGATACGACGGCGAAATACTTCCCTCCGACGGTGGCGAGGTGTATACCCGTCCGGACCTGATGCTGGTACCCCGTACAGCATACGTATGGGAGGGGATTTCCGGTGCAGACGACACCCATTACGGCAAAGTCACGATCCGGCGCGACTACCCCTCCGGCAGGAACATCAAGGTCAATCCGGGCGAAACCCTGGTGGTGGATTTCGGGCAGAATGCCGCGGCCGTGCCGGTGTTTGAGTTCAGCGCGGCGGAAGGAACGAAACTTGAATGTCATTTCGCGGAAATCCTGAATGACGGCAACGGTGCGCACAGCCGGGGCATGGATGGACCGGAAGGCTCGGCGCATCTGCGCAATCTTCGCCTCGGCAGTGATTTCCTTCGTCTGGATTACACTTTCGGTCACGGCGGACGCACAGTCAGCTACCGTCCGGAATGTACGTTTTACGGATACAGGTATCTCAGCCTTACGGCCGATGCCCCTGTCGTCATCAAGTCTGTGAAGTCATTGCCTGTGACATCCATCGCGTCTGAAATGGAGACGGGATTCCTCACTACGGGCAATGCCGACATCAACCGCCTCATCTCCAACACCCGCTGGGGACAGCTGTCGAACTATCTCTCCGTGCCCACGGATTGCCCGCAGCGCGACGAGCGTCTGGGCTGGACCGCCGATACACAGGTATTTGCCGAAACAGGATCGTTTTTCGCCGATACCGATAAGTTTTTCCACAAATGGACGCGCGACCTGCGCGACTCGCAGCATCCTGACGGCGGTTATACCGGGGTGGCGCCCGGCGCAAAGTATGCCTTTACTCCGGAGGAAACGACGCACGCGGGATGGTCCGATGCCGGCGTCATAGTGCCGTACATTATCTGGAAACAGTACGCTGACACAGCGATGGTCAGTGAAAACTGGCAGGCGATGGAAAAATACATGAATCTTCTTGATGGTTATAATGCGGAACATAACGCGCTTACGAACTATAACAACAGCTTTCAGTGGGCCGACTGGCTCAGCTATGAACCGCTGGAAACAAAGGGCGGAGGAATTGATCAGATAGTGAACGGGAAGAAGGTGCAGCGGCCCGAAGCCAGGGAATACTGGTCGTATCTGCAGGGATGCTATTGGATTACGAACGCCGACATGATGGCCGCCATGGCCAGAGGCACCGGCCGCGACAGCTCGAAATACACAGAAATGGCACAGCGTGCCCGCGACTATGTGCGCGCCCGTCATCTCAAGACCGACGGAACTTTCCGTATCGATATTCTCAACACCATGCAGACCCCCGCGCTGTTCGCCTTGCGCACCGATCTTGTGGAGGGACAAGCCAAAGAGGACATGAAGCAGCGTCTGCGTCAGAATTTCAAGGAGCATGGCAATTGCCTTCAGACCGGATTTCTCGGCACGTCGATTCTAATGCCGACACTGACCGAAAACGGAATGACCGACATCGCATACGAATTGCTTCTGCAGCACAAGAATCCCAGCTGGTTATACTCCGTGGACAATGGTGCCACAACCATTTGGGAGCGATGGAACAGTTACACAATCGAGAAGGGAATGGGCGAGGCCGACATGAACAGCTTCAACCACTATGCATACGGCTGCGTTTGCCAGTGGATGTGGAACACCATGGCCGGCATTCAGGCAGACCCGGCGGCTCCCGGATTCCGTCACATAATCATGAAGCCGGTGCCGGACAAACGCATCGGTTCGCTGAAAGCCCGCTATGTCTCGGCTGCTGGCGAGATTAAGAGTGAATGGGAATACGACGGCGACCGCTGTATATGGCGTTTCACCATTCCTGAAGGCTCGACCGCCACGGTGACACTTCCTGTTGAAGGTGCCGCTCCGCAAACCTTCACTTCGGGAAGTCATACTCTGACATTTTAAGGAACCGGCTTTAAGGAACGAGTTCTGATATGGAATCTAAATATTACATAGCATTTGACCTTGGCGCCACCAGCGGGCGGACCATACTCGGCGAGCTGACGGCAGATGGCAAGCTCACCACCAGGGAGCTGACACGGTTCCCGAATCAGATGATGTCGCTGAACGGTCATCTGCACTGGAACATATACGCACTGTACGATGAACTGAAACGCGGACTGCGGGAAGTGGCGCGTCTCGGCATCACGCCGACATCCATCGGCATCGACACATGGGGCGTGGATTATGTATGTATCGCCCCCGACGGCACTGTCATCGGCCAGCCGTACGCATACCGTGATTCACAGACCATCGGCGCCTCCGGCCGATATTTCAGGGATGTCATGCCCGCTTCGGAGTTATATGAGCATACCGGCATACAGCATCTTGATTTCAACACCGTGTTCCAGCTCAACGAGCACCGTAATGATTTCTCCCACCTGAACGCTGCAAAGTTTGTGTTTCTGCCGGACGCGTTGGGCTATATGCTCACGGGCGATATCGTCACTGAATATACGATAGTCTCAACCGGAGCGTTGATAGATGCCTGTAAACAGGATCTGGACAACCGGATTCTTGCAAAACTCGGACTTGACGCGTCGCGTTTCGGGAAACTCGTCATGCCCGGCCATATTGTCGGCAATCTGAAAGCTGAAATATCGGAAGAGACCGGACTGGAGCCGGTGCCTGTAGTAGCCGTTGCCGGACACGACACAGCGTCGGCAGTCGCCGCCATACCGGCCTTGGACCGCAATTTCGCATATCTCAGTAGCGGCACCTGGTCGCTGATGGGCATAGAGACCGATGCACCGGTAATAAATGAAACGACCGAGAGTCACAACATCACCAACGAGGGCGGTGTGGAAGGGACTATCCGGTTGCTCAAGAATATCACGGGAATGTGGATTGTGGAGCAATGTCTGAAGCAATGGAAATCGGAAGGCACGTCATATACATATCCTCAGATGGTGGAACTTGCGGAGAAATCCGATGCCGTATGTTTGCTCGATCCTGACGACGGTGTTTTCACCGCCCCTGCGAATATGGTCGCAGCCATTGATGATTATTGCCGAGCCACCAATCAGCCGGTGCCGGCTACGCACGGAGAATATATCCGCTCGATTTTCGAGAGCCTTGCCAAAAAATATGCCGCGACTCTCAACGTGTTCCGCACGCTGTCCGAACATTCCATAGAACGACTTCATGTAATCGGAGGGGGATCGCGCAATGCCTTCCTGAACCAGCTTACGGCCGATGCCTGCGGAGTGCCTGTTGTCGCAGGTCCGGCAGAGGCTACCGCCCTCGGCAATATAATGGTTCAGGCAATCGCATCAGGCGCTGTAGAAAATCTTGCCGAAATGCGCAAAGTCATCGCCGACAATATCGAGACAACAACTTATTACCCTAAAAACAAATAATCATGAAAGAAGAATCAATCCGCAAGGCTTACGAGATAGCGAAGGAACGCTACGCCGCTATAGGAGTCGATACCGACAAAGTCCTTAAGCAGATGCAGGACTTCCATCTGAGCATGCACTGCTGGCAGGCAGACGACGTAACCGGTTTCGAGACACGCGAAGGCGGCCTCACCGGTGGAATACAGGTCAACGGCAACTATCCCGGCAAAGCCCGTAATATCAAGGAACTGCGTGACGACATTCTCTATGCCATGTCGCTCATCCCCGGCAAGCATCGCCTCAATCTCCATGAAATATACGGCGACTTTCAGGGAAAGTTCGTTGACCGTGACGAAGTGACGCCCGAATATTTCGAGAGTTGGATTCAGTGGGGCAAGGAGAATGACATCAAGCTCGACTTCAACTCCACATCGTTCTCCCACGCCAAGAGCGGCGACCTTAGCCTCTCGAATCCCGATAAAGCCATCCGAGACTTCTGGATCGAACACTCCAAGCGTTGCCGCGCCATTTCACAAGCTATCGGCGAGGCTCAGCAAGACCCCTGTATCATGAACACATGGGTACACGACGGTAGCAAGGACATAACCGTCAACCGCTATATGTACCGTGAGCTGCTGAAGGACTCACTCGATCAGGTATTCGAACATAAGTACGACTGGATGAAGGACTGCGTGGAAAGCAAGGTCTTCGGCATCGGTCTGGAGAGTTATACAGTCGGCAGCAACGACTTCTACACCGCTTACGCCTCCAGGCGCGACATGATGATTACTCTCGATACCGGTCATTTCCACCCAACCGAGAGTGTCGCCGACAAGGTATCGGCCATGCTCCTTTTTGTGCCGGAGCTGATGCTTCACGTATCGCGCCCCGTCCGCTGGGACTCCGACCATGTCACCATCATGGACGACCCGACAATGGATCTGTTCAGTGAGATAGTACGGGCCGGAGCCTTGAACCGTGTGCATTACGGTCTTGACTACTTCGACGGAACCCTCAACCGTATCGGCGCATACGTCATCGGCAGCCGTGCGGCCCAGAAATGTATGCTCCGCGCTCTGCTCGAACCTCTTGCAACTCTGCGCGAGTATGAACTCGCCGACAAGAAGTTCCAGCGGCTCGCCCTTCTTGAAGAGTGTAAGAACCTCCCGTGGAACGCCGTCTATGATATGTTCTGCCTTATGAACAATGTACCTGTGGGTGAATCATTCATCGCGGAGGTAGAGAAATATGAGGCGGATGTAACATCACATAGATAATGGTTTAAGGTTTAGGTTTAAAGTTTAGATAATACCTATTCTTTTTGCATGGCTCTGCGGTATGCAGAAAGTTGACTGGCTAACTCCTCAAATATAGGCCTTAGCTTATTTACATCTTCATTAGAAGCCATGCCTAAATCTACTGCTAATGTAAGCTGACATATAACTTCCATTAGAGACCCATAGGCAATCTCACAAAAATGAACTTTCTCTTTGTTTGAAAAGCGACCTGTGCCTTCTGCGATGTTTGAAGATACAGATATCACAGCTCTTCGAAGTTGATCGGACAGTGCATATTTTTCCTGTGGAGGGAATTTGTACACGATTTTGTATACTTCCCGTACAATCACTCTCGATTTCTGCCAGATTTTGAGTTTTTCAAAACTAAACTCCATAATAATATTTTTGGCAAAAATAACAAATAAAGTTTACATATAGAAAGGATTTATCTAAACTTTAAACATAAACTATAAACCAATTACAAGATGATAATTATCGGACTACTGATAATCGCAGCCGGAAGTTTCTGCCAGTCCAGTTCTTATGTGCCTATCAAGAAGGTGCGCGACTGGAGCTGGGAGAGCTTCTGGCTCGTTCAGGGTGTTTTCGCATGGCTCGTGTTTCCGTTGTCGGGGGCAATGTTAGCTGTTCCTTCCGGCCATACCTTAATGGAGGCTTACAGCGAAAATCCGACTGACGCACTCCTTGCGGTTCTTTTCGGTGTGCTATGGGGCGTCGGTGGTCTCACTTTCGGTCTGTCAATGCGCTATCTCGGTGTCGCCCTCGGGCAGTCAATCTCATTGGGTACCTGTGCGGGCCTCGGCACCATACTTACGCCCTTGTTCATGGGTAAGCCGGGTGAACTCACCGTGCCTGTAATCGTCGGTGTTGTCGTTACATTGATTGGCATTGCCATTATAGGCGTGGCAGGGAGCATGAGGGCAAAAACGTCCGGAGAAACAGTAAAGGACTTCAATTTCGGCAAGGGCATAACCGTTGCACTGATTGCCGGACTTATGAGTGCTTGTTTCAGTATCGGTCTCGGTTTCGGCTCATCGCTTTGCTTCGAGGATACTCCCGAAATCTACCGCACCTTGCCGGCGACTTTCCTTGTGACGCTCGGAGGATTCTTTACTAATGCCGTCTATTGCCTCTGGCAAAACGGCAGGAACAAGACATTCGGAGATTACGGCAAAACTTCACTGTACCTGAACAATATTCTGTTCTGCGCCCTCGCCGGACTGTTATGGTACAGCCAGTTCTTCGGTCTCGCTCTTGGAAAAGGTTTCCTTGTCAATTCCGCAACATTGTTGACATTCTCGTGGTGCATACTTATGTCACTCAACGTAACATTCTCCAATGTATGGGGCATAATACTGAAAGAGTGGCAGGGAACGGACGTCAAGACCAAAACGGTTCTTGTTAGCGGTCTTATCGTTTTAATCGTCTCATCATTCTTACCGCAAATAATATGACATCAATATTGGAAAATCGCCCGGCATTGAAAGCCGAGGTGGAGAAAGTTGCCGAAACCGCCGGCTATCTATGGCAAAAAGGGTGGGCGGAGCGTAACGGCGGCAACATAACCGTCAATATCACGGAACACGTTGACGACACAATGAGATCACTTCCGGCAATAAGTGAGCCGATTGCAATCGGACTGACATTGCCCCACCTGAAGGGATGCTGGTTCTTTTGCAAAGGCACCCAGAAACGTATGCGTGATCTTGCCCGCTTTCCGATGGACAACGGGTCCATTATCCGTATTACAGACGATTGTGCCCACTATGAGATTGTAGCCGACGACCCTGTAAAGCCTACATCAGAACTGCCGTCGCATCTCGCCGTTCACAATTACCTTATCGGTAAAGGCTCAACCTATAAGGCTTCGCTCCATACACATCCCATCGAACTGGTGGCTATGAGCCACAATCCGGAGTTTCTCAAAAAGGATGTGCTGACCCGGATTCTTTGGTCAATGATTCCCGAAACCAAAGCCTTCGCTCCGCGCGGTCTCGGCATCGTTCCCTATATGCTTCCCTCTTCCAACGAACTTGCGGACGCCACAATCAAGGCCATAGATGACGACTACGATGTGGTGATGTGGGAAAAACACGGTGTCTTTGCCGTAGAAAACGATATAATGTCGGCTTTCGATCAGGTTGACGTACTCAACAAATCCGCCAATATCTATATGTGCGCCCGCTCAATGGGCTTCATTCCCGACGGCATGACTCCGGCCCAGATGCAGGAAATCACCGAAGTATTCCACCTCCCTAAATAATTTGCTTATGGTTCATCGTTTCATTCTTAACGAAACATCATTTTTCGGACCGGGAGCCCGAAAAGAATTGCCCGGAGCCATCAGAGGTCTCGGCAAGTCAAAAGTGTTGGTCGTCACTGACAAGGGACTGCTACAATTCGGCGTGGCAAGGATGGTGACGGATGTGCTTGATGAAGCCGGAATCCCTTATAAAATTTTCAGTGAAGTCAAGCCTAATCCCAGTGTCAGCAATGTAAAGGCCGGTATCGACGCTTTCAAAAGGGCTCAGGCGGATATACTTGTCGCCATCGGTGGAGGATCGTCGATTGACACTGCAAAAGCTATCGGCATAGTTATGGCAAATCCCGAATTCAGCGATATAATCTCCCTTGAAGGGTGTGCGCCTACCAAAAACAAGAGCGTACCCATAATTGCATTGCCGACAACAGCAGGAACCGCAGCCGAAACAACCATCAACTATGTAATAATTGACGAAGAAAAGCAGAAGAAGATGGTATGTGTCGATCCTAACGACATCCCCGCCGTCGCCATAATCGACGCAGAACTGATGTATTCACTCCCCAAGGGCCTCACAGCAGCTACCGGAATGGATGCCCTTACCCATGCTATCGAAGGCTATATTACAAAAGGCGCATGGGAACTGTCTGATATGTTCGAGATTGAAGCTATCAGAATGATTAGCCGCTATCTTCCTATGGCTGTTTCAGACCCGAAGAATCCTGAAGGGCGTAACGGAATGGCCGTCGCTCAATATGTGGCAGGCATGGCTTTCTCCAACGTCGGTCTGGGACTGGTTCACGGTATGGCACATCCGTTAGGTGCATTATTCGACATTCCTCATGGTGTCGCAAATGCTGTGCTGTTACCCACTGTCATGGAGTTCAATATGCCGTATTGTACTGCCAAATACCGTCACATTGCCGAAGCTATGGGCATTGACACATCATCAATGAACGATGACGAGGCCGCCCAAGCCGCCTGCGACGCCGTAAAACAGTTATCACAAAATGTCGGTATTCCCGCGACACTGACTGAACTGGGTATTACCGAAGAAAACATCCCGGCTCTGACGCAGCAGGCTCTCGAAGACGTTTGCACTCCCGGGAATCCCCGACCTGTAACACACGACGAAGTGGCAAATATCTACCGCTCGTTACTCTGAGATCAGACATTATGGACAAAATTGGGTGTGCCTTCGGTGCACCCAATTTTGTCCGATAAATGTACCCAAACCATTAAAGCAGAAGGCTGTGTTCGCCATAGAACTGCACCCCGTCGGCCAGGACTTCAAAGGGGGCAATCTAAAATAATTTTTAGGGGTCAATCAAGACTTGGCGCACGGGGTCAGTCCGCTTTGGATTTTCCAACTGACTATCCTTTTCAAGCATTGCCATGGCTCGGTTTCCCTCCCTTTATGCACAAAAGCGATACTGTTCCTTCAGTCTTTCGTATAGTCTGTTCAAAGCAACAACTATGTTCAATCGTATTGAACACGTTGAAATTTTTGAACAAATAATTTGGCGATGTCACATTTGTTCAGTAATTTTGCATCGTTCAATGATATTGAACAAGATTATATAATTGAACAAATGAGCAATCAAGAAATACTCAATAGTGCCGTTGCAGCCTTGAACAGCAATCTTCGCCGGGAAAAAGCGACTGTCGATTATTATGGCGAAATGCCATATCTTACCATCATGGGTAAGAGGTTTCTCTGTGTTGTAGAACCCAATCTGACTCTTGGCGCTATGATTGACAAGAGACCTGACCATTACGGACCGGTAGATAAGGATACCCGAATACTTTTCGTCACTGTCAATGCGACGCCTAAAATGCTGGAACTGGCAAAAATTCCAGACATCAACATACTTGACTGTGCGGGGAATTTCAATATTCAGTACCAGCTGAAAAACGGGAATATAGTTTTGATGCTTGCCAATAAAGGTGAAAAACCTGTTGAGGACACAACAGCCAAAGCTTATCCCATCTTTTTGGAAAAGGGCTTGAAAGTCATTTTCAATCTGCTTCTGGATAAGCAAAATGTCGGACGGCCTTACCGTGAGATAATGGATGCGACTGGTGTTGCAATCGGAACTGTCAAAAACGTTATTGACGGACTGATATATCAACAGTTTGTTCGCGTTGAAAAGAACAAACGTTTCCTGACGAACACAGACAGGCTCCTGATGCTTTGGGCTACAAATTACGGACTGAATCTTAAACCGAAACTGTTTCAGACCCGTTTCGCGTTTCGAGATGAGGAAAGGCGCAGAAATTGGAAACATTTGGAACTGCCTGACGGTATGCTTTGGGGCGGAGAACCTGCGGCTGCATTAAATGATGGTTTTATAGCTCCTGGAGAGTTCACTGTCTATGCAGATGTACCTGCCGCCACTTTAATGAAGACCGGAGCCGTGGTACCTGACGCCTATGGAGAGATTGTCGTATATCAGAAGTTTTGGACAGATACGGATGCAAAAACCGTTCCTGCCCTGTTGATTTACGCAGATTTGATGGATACGGCAAATGGTCGCTGCATCGAGGCTGCTCAAAAGATAAAGGAAAATGAGCTTAAATATCTCCTCTGAAAAGATTGACAATCCTCTTTTGATTGACTTGTTGCGGCAACTCAATCGCACGTTTTCAAAAATCGGGAACGATTTCTTTGTAATCGGAGCGACAGCCCGCGATATTATTCTCCAAGTTCTTGCCGATACATCCGCGAGAAGAAAAACCAGAGATCTTGATATTGCCATTGCCGTGCCGGACTGGAACAAGTATAATGAAATTTGCAAGGCACTGATTGATGACGGCTTCGAGAAATCCACACATCAGGCTCAAAGGTTTTACTATGGCGCTTATGAAGTGGACATAGTGCCATACGGCGCGGTGGCAAAGGCCGACGACAACATATATTGGCCGCCGGAGGAAACAATCGCCATGTCAGTCAAAGGATTTGATGAGGTGCTCAGAGAGGCAATCACTGTATGTGTTGACAACGAATTTGAAATCAGGATAGCATCGCTCCATGGTCTTTTCCTTCTGAAACTCAATGCATGGCTTGACCGAAATATCGGCACTAATAAAGATGCCGAAGATATGTGGTATATTGTAGACAATTACTACTTTGCCAACGAAGGTAGAGGCGTACACCCGGAGGTGTATGAGCTTGAGCATTTTGACCTGACCGTCGGAGGTGCTTACTGGATGGCCCATGATATAGCCGATATTCTCGATAACGAACAACTGATATATTACCGGGACATTCTGGCCAAGGAAGCGTCGCTCGAAGAAGAGAGCCGCCTTGTGATACAAATACTCGAAACGCACAGGACATTGGCCTCAGATGATGTCGTAAGAGTGCTGAACACCATAGCAGACGTATTCAATAAACGTATAAGCGATGATTGAGTTACAAATATTCTCACAGCCCGGGGCAGACAAGGAAAACGAGGATTATGTCTGGCACGCAGAGATTGTGCCCGGCGTGTCGCTGATTATCGTTTGCGACGGTATGGGCGGATTGTCTCACGGTGCAGAAGCGGCGAATTTAGTCGCTCACAGTATCGCAGATTACATTCAATCGCATTACAGTGCTGAATCGGTTGAACAATCTCTTATGAATGGATTGAAATATGCCAATGACATAATAGCTACTGAAATCAAACGGCATAGTTCAAAAATGGGCACATCTGTTGGCTTGACCTTATTTGCAGATAATCGCTGCTATTACACATGGCTTGGAGATGTCAGAATATATCATGCCCAAGGAGAGAATGTTGAATTGCTGACGAGAGATCACTTAGCCATTGAGGGCAATCATTCGTTCCTTTCCCGTTGCATAAACGGCAAGAAATTTCGCTATTCACCGGAGGTCGTAGAGTTGGCAATAAGTGCCAATAATGAAATCTTTATAGTCACGGACGGATACTATATCTATAATGAAATAGGATCGCCGATAGAATCAGTTATCACAGTGGAAGATGATGCAACCATTGTCTGTATTAGAGTGATATAATTAACAGAATCTCAATAAATATTGCTATAAATTAAGTATTAAGCAGCAAAATGTCAGGTTTTAGTAAGCTTTCATCAACTCAGATTTTACGAATATATCGTGTTATAGAGCAAACACCATTGTTTGAAGAATTTGCAAATGAGGGAACGTTTGCTGATTTTGTTGCATCCGTATGGGATATTCATAATATGCCCTCTGAAGATGAGAGATATAAAACAAAATATGAAGATATTGTCAAACATTATATCAACAACCGCGATTACACATACGACGAACTGTTTCTGAGTAAACTTAGAGTGCAAGATGATAATCAATTAGAGCCATTCTTGAAAAATCTTGCTAATGTCAGATTATATCCTAATAGAGAGGCGTTGGAGTCATCGATAAAATTGCTCAATGAATGCTTAAGGATTTAATTGAATCCGGAATCGCTATTTCTACAGGTGCAACTCAGGGCATGAGATATAAACTTGCGGATTAGGACACTTTTTGTCTAATGAACTCCCCTAATTAGGACATTCGCTATACATTTAACGGTAATCTTTCCTAATATATTTTTAATTCAGCTGAGAATCAGAAATATAACTTGGAACAAAATTTGGTCTAATAAATGTATAAACTTAGGACATTTTTAGTAATTTTGCGTTGTAAACATCAAAAATCTTAATGTCATGAAAAAAATAGCGGTTTTATTGATGCTGACTATAGCTTCAATTGCGGCCCATGCACAGTTTTATGCCGGGGGCACGCTGGGAATTGGAGTTGTTAATGCGGGTTATGAGGATGACTGGGACGGAGAATATCAGTCCCAGACAAATGTATCTTTTGTGCTTTCTCCGGAAGTAGGGTATAATTTCAATTCTATATGGGCTGTAGGAGGAACAATTGACCTGCGTTATCAGAATCCGGCAGATGCCTTCACATTGAGCGTTTTGCCTTATGTGCGTGGTACTTTTGCACATGTCAGTGTTTTTGATTTCTTTGGCGAGGGAGCACTCGGTTATATCTGTCAGTTCAGCGGAGGCGAGGGCTTAAGTGGCTTCTCTATAGCTTTGCGTCCGGGATTCGTAGCCCACATTACCGATAAATTCGGAATTGTTGGAAAGACCACATTGTTTGAATACGACTATATTAATGGAGTCAACGGCATGGGATTCGCCATCAACAGCGGCTTTCAGATAGGCGTTCAGTTTACTCTTTGAAAATCATATCGGAGGCGGCGCAGACACTCTCCCTCCCAAGCACCAACCAAGTTGGTCTATATTACGATATTGCCGTAACGATATGTCGTGGCGCTATTTGCTATTTTCCGGTGCCGAAGCGGGAGGTGTCGATGTCGGGGGATTGGGGCTTGAAGCCGTTGAAGCGCCAGATGAAGGTCAGCTTGAGATTGCGCGACATGTCGCGGACTTTCATCCGGTAGTCCTGGGCGGCATGGCGGATGGTCATGGTCGGTGACCATCTGTTGAATATGTCATCGGCTTTCAGATCCAGCTCGCAGCAGCGTTTCTTACCGAACTGCCACTTGATTCCGGCATCAATCTTCCAGATGGCGGATAAATCTGCTATCCCTTGCAGTGACGGTGATATGTAGCTGAAATCAACTGACAATGATACAGGACAATTCTGACTAAACTTAAAAGAATTGCTGAGCGAGCCGTAGAAAATCCATTTGCTGTTGTCGAAACTTATGTCATGGAAATTGTCGGCCTTCGCACGCCTGTTCATCACGTTGGCGGTGGCTGTGGCGTTCCAGATATATCCTGCGCCGAACGGAGCATATAGATTAAGTCCGAACACGCGCTCAAAGTTCATGTTGATGGTCTGATAGATGAGATTGAGGGCGTCAGGCGACTGGTAGGGCAGCTGTACTGTGGATTTGTCGCCATATTGGAAATATAGTGTCGCTACATATTTCTGTCTTAGAATGTAGTTGAATTGTGCATCGTATTGGATATATGGCTGTAATTCCGGATTGCCTATTACTGTCGAGTAGTCGTTGATGTGGCTTGTGCCGCCATGGAGTTCCCAATATGAGGGATATATGCGTCGGGTGCTGAGATTAAGCTGGAATATGTTTTTCGGAGTCTTGTAGTAAGTCGCTCCGAGTTGAGGAATGAAATTCCAGTTGTGCTGATACTTATTGTGATAATACTCTCCCTTTGCCGAAGCGTTGAACGACAGACCCCAGTCGAACGACAGCTGCGTACCGACATAAAAACTTGCCACATCCTCGTTGAGAATGTCATCGAAGTCAGTATTATCGACCGCATCGACAATGCCGTAATGCTGCGAACTTTGATCGTTCGAATGTTGGTATTCCGCACCGTAATTCAACTGCCAGTTGCCAAGCTGATGCTGTTGGTCGACATACAGATGCCAGCGGTTGATCTTCTGACGGTTTTCGGATCCAAGCAGATAATCCTCACCCTTGAACAATGACTGCGAGCGGTTCTCGGAATAACGGGTATAGTCACCGCCGACAGTCATGCCGAACGGGGCTGTGTAGCGCAGGGCTACATTATGATAGCCCACAGGCGACAGCATATTGTATGCGTTTGTATAGTCGCCCAATGTCCCCGATGATAGTGCTCGGCTCTTTGAGTCGGAGATTATCTGACCGTTGTAAGTGAGCTTGAGCGACTTCCATGAGGCGGAGGCAAATATGGTATTGCTCCAGTTCCGGCCGATGCGGCGCATATCATCCTCAATCATGGTCCGCCTGCCATCATAAAGATGGTTCGACCATGTTTCCTCTCGGCTCCACGATTTGCTGCGCGTCAGGCCATAGTTGAGGTCAAAAGTCCAGTCCTTTATGGCGTATGTGGCTGCAAGCACACCGCCATACGAATCATAGTGGGCCTGATTGTATCCGGCTCTGACCTGGCCCTGCAGGCCATCGAGAGGCGTCGGCGTTTTCAGAACCACGTTGATTACCGCACCGTTCACATGATACTTAGCCGGAGCGGAATACATGATTTCCACGTTTTTCAGCCTGTCGACCGGAGTGGTGTAGAGGAGCTGATACAGATTCTGGAGCGGCATATTTGTCAGTTCGCCATTGAGGATGACGGTGACATCCGAGGCTCCGGTTAGGCCGATCATGCCGTTGTCGTTTGTCACGCCCGGTAAATAACTGAGAGCTTCAAGTATGTTGTTTACAGGTTTATCCCTGACTATCCCGGGGAGGTCGACGACCATAACGCCGTCCTCGCCTTTGACCTGCGGTTTCTCACCTTTCACAACAACTTCATCGAGCTGCCGGGCGGAGATTGTATCGGGCGCCACTGTCTGTGCATAAGTCGCCACGCTATGCATAATCGTTATGAAAAGTAATGCTTTCCTCATTGTCGTGCTGTTTTTCTGCGACAAAGTTATATTTACTTACTTTCATAATCACCATGACCAACCTTATTTAGTCTTAACCGCTCCCTTATTTAGTCTTAAAACTACGAAAATAACACGCTGGAATAACCACTTTTACCAATAATCTCAAAATTGGAGGGGCGCAAATAGGGTTGCTTGCCATAGTTTTCTATGGCAACGAATAAGGTTTAATAACTACAAGCAATTTATCGTTTGGCAAGAAATTTTACAAATTCCCAACCCAAACCAATAGCGAGAAACAATGGTGAGAATATTATATAATATAGTTCAAACGTATTAGGCTGTTGACCTCGTTTGTATTCTTTTAATTCTGCAATATCTTTATTGTAATCAGAAATAGTCCGCTGAATATCTCTGAAATAATTCTCTAAGATTTGGTCAGAGGTCAGCAATCCAGGATAACATATTGAATCCATAGAAATTGGTTCCTGTTTATAATAGCATTGGGATAAATAACCTTTATAATCTTTTATCCATTGACAAGTCGTAAAATAATCCTCTTGCATTAGATTAAGGTTCTGAGGACTATATTCCGTCTCTATGAATTCTTGGCAATAGTAATCCTCGTTTAAATTCGACAATAAACGCCATTTATACTGACCTTCTATTCGCATTTGGTTCCTATAATATTCTCGTTCATAGAATATCTGTCGGCTATCTTTAACGACACCAAATATACCTAAACAAGTAAACAGCAATCCACATAAATTGGCTATGCGCCAAAATTTATCGCGTGGTGCAAATATCTTTATTGCGAGCAACCAGCCTACAAATACTGTAAGCAATAAAACACCTAATAAAAATAAAGGCGAAATTAATAGTTTCTCAATTAGTAACATATATATGGTCGGCTTATTAATATGCAAATTTACGACTTTTCTATGATAACCATTGCAAAAGCCGCAGAGGATTATTTACAAGCATTCTAAGCCGCTTTCAAAGCTATGCGGTATATCTTTATCTATCTGAGTGCGGAAAACGCTGCTATGACGCTTAGAATAGGCTCGCAACATATGTATAACCTTAACTGTACGAGCGAGGCTCAAAGAGTATTGTAATACTAATTAAGGATTGCACGTGCAATCCCATTTAGTGCCATAAACATCCATGAGGATTAATTATAATACTCTAAGATTAAATTGCAATACAAGTCTTTTTAGAGATTCAGTTCTATATTACAACAAAGATAAAATTCAGCTCTATTATATTGCATTATTCATTATATTACAATTACATATAATTTATATACGGTTGATTAATTCCTCTTTATTATATGGCATTTAGTTTTAACTTTCGCCCTTTATTTGTTCTCCAAAGAATATGAAATAAATCATTTAAGGGAAGTTTCTCTCTATTGCGGTCTATCCAAATCAATCGTTTCGCAATCGTCTTGCGAAACGCGCGTATGGAGTAATCTTTTGGGGATGAATATTCATTCATAATCGCATAAACTTGTCGTCTTGCTCGGTTTTCATCTGAATTATAAAACTCTTTTGCCAAGCGTTTGACAGCATTTGTTGATGTCCACGACTTATTAATTATTTGCGCGATTTCTCGCTGACGCAATGACATATTTTCGGAGATATAGACCTTACTTTCAATCATAATCTTTGCAATCTCCTTTGTCAAAAGCAAATGAAGGTTATACCAATTCCTATAAATGTCCCTCAATGTACTTATTTGAGATAATCCATATTTCTGAAACGAATGTTTGTCATCAAATGTTACCTCAATCCGACATAGTGTCAGACCTTTGGATTTTAAATTGGAAACTATGTTCTCTGCCGTGCTTTTGAGTGCTTGATTATTTATATTAGCAGGCATCTCTTTGCTCTTGTTATACATTTTCAAGCTTTTATCATCGCCATTCCAATACAAGCATTCATTTCTATTATCGTAGTCAATCCTTTCTTTGGTTCGTCCATATTGAACACAATGCTTTACAAAGTCTTCCCAGCGTAGATTAGTAAAGAAATTGTAACCAATTTCCGTATTGTAGATAATTAGCCTATCCCATACAATATCGTCCGAAAGGCACAATCTTTCTGCAAGTTCTTTTACGAATAATGACAACTGTTTTTGGGTTATATCTTCAACTGAAGTTTTGCCAAGCAACCACTTTCTGATACTTCCGTCAATTCTTAATCGTTTCGTATTGCCTCTTATTTCAATAGCGACACGAAAACAATGAGTGCCTCTCGAATTGGGTAGATAGCGTTCTTCAACTACGCGCCATTTGTACCGATTATCATCAGTCTCCCGTTCTACATCTTTGATATAAGTCTTTTTTATCGGCATAGAGTGCCTAAGAGTTCCACCTAAATTGTCAAACTCATCTAATAGAATTCCAAAAGTTACTTTGTCTGTCATTATTAATGTATTTAAAGAAGCCTACATTGGCTTTCTTACCTATATAATAGCACGGAAAGCAACGTAATTTTACGCTGCTTTCTGTTAAATATTATTAATCAGCAAACTTTCAGCTAATTATGTTTGAAATTTTTCAGTCTTTTTCTGTGTTCTTGTTTTTACTTTCGGAAATATTCCAGCATTTCGTTTTCAAGTTCTTCTTTATTTTTCTTCTTCTGCGCACGAGCAATGAGAATAACTCATAAGACCGAGCATACTCCTCCTGCCAAAATAGACATCGAGGATATGTCATCTGAACAATCGTATATGAATTTTATAACATTGGTCATGCCCATAGGTATGATATAAGGGTCATTAAAAGCCACGTCAGACCTACACCGAACAAAAATTCGATTACTATGGCTTTTAGTGTCCGAGGCAAGTTCATATCAGTGTTTTTTAAGATGATTGATAATCTTATTATATCGTTCCTCTCCAAGATTGTTTATAGTGAGGGATTGATTGAGCGGATTTTTTCCGATTATTAATCTATCTTCTCGCTCCAGTTGGCGCCAAGTCAACCCAAGTAACTTTTGCCAATTTTTCACGGCTCTTGGCACCACAAAGATTGCGTCTGTATAATTGGCGATATATGTTATCATTTTTTTGATGAAAACTTGGGACGGTAGTACACATCCTTTAGGAAGGCTTTTCGCTTTTATCGAAGCATATGGTATTGATTGTATCAAGGCTACATTTGAGAATATTTCATCAAAACTTAATCCTTCATTCTGCCATTTCGAGAGAATATCAAACCAATACCAATCACCAAGCATATTATAAGCGTCTTGATAGTTCGGGTGTTCTTCTGCCAAACTGCGTGCATCTGGCAGAAAACCTTTTACGTTCAGACGCAAATTTTCACGCATAAAACACATTACCCCTTCCGCTAATTGAGGATAGTGTTGTAGTATCTTTGCAAAATAGCAGTTTACTCTTGGCACATAGCCTGCATTAAGACTTAATATCACCACTTTTGCCGTCAAAGGATTGCCTTGAAACGGATAAGGTATGGTATTAAGAATAAAGCGTGTTTCATCGGTAGCAGTCGCGTTATATCTTTCAACACAGACCTCATCACCTGGATATATATATTCCTTGCAATCGCTATACAGTGCATCGTTGCCTTGACATTCATCAGCAACGATGTTCCAGTGATTGGCAACAAGAATATCATTATAGGTTGTTTCCCGTTTGGGAGAAATTAGATAGTGGTCCGAATCATCAAACGGCAATACATATAACATGACAAGATACTCTTTCAAATCATCTGCCATATCCTTTACTGAAACACGTTCATACCTTGCCTCTACAAAACTTATCCCTTTTTCCAATAACTCAGACAGAAGTAAAGCTATGGAATGTTTGATGTCTTCTTCTGAGATATAGGAATGGTTTTTCAAGATTTCATGAACATCTTGGGTAATGTCATAGCCCATTGTAGTCACATAACCTAAGTCAAGCAACTTTTGCTTTGGAGTGCAATCATTCCATTCTTCCGCTCCATTATCAAAATAGGTGCGGATTGGATATGGCAGATGCAAAGTTCCTCCAGAGCCATAGCGTAAGGAGTAATCAATCATTGGCGAATTTCGAGTTATCCGTGTCGCAGACAAAACACAGGGGTATACATAAAAGTGGACTGCTCCCATGCAAACTCGAAGGCATCGCCAAACGCCTGTACCAACGCACAGAGAGCAGCCCACGATATATGAGCTGTTCAACTGCGCCTCGTTGGTTCTGATAGATTGGCGATTTATCGAGCTTGAGGCACTTTCTTTATTCTTGTCACTCTTGACGGTACAAAATTAGTCATTTATTCCGAGAGTAACAAGAGTATAATCCTGTGCGCCAATGATTATTAAGTGTTTTAGTTGAATGTATCTATCTCTTCCATATTGACTTGCGCCACTTTAAGGTCGAATTTCAAATATCTCTCCGTCATATTGACAGATTTATGACCGAGAAATTTCTGTATCTTATATATTGATACTCCGTCCATTACAAGTAAAGTCGCAAACGTATGGCGGCTTGTATGGAATGTCAGATGCTTATTTATTCCAGCCATCACCGCCAATTCTTTCAGTTTTTTATTGATGTATGGATAGCAATAATCTCCAAAGACCTTATCTTCACTCCCGATTTTACTTTTGCTTGGCAAAACACGCAGAAGTATTTCCCTTGCCTTTTCAAAAAGTGGTGCCTTGACTTCAATTTTAGTTTTTACCTGCTTTTTGATGATAAGGCAATTATCAAAATCTATATGGTTCCATTGCAGACTGACAACATCGGAAAGCCTCAGTCCGCAATAGCAGGCAAAGAGGTACATTTCCAAGCATTTGAAAAGCATTCCGTTCTTTGGGAGTTTAGCATATAGTTTTCTGAATAGTTCAATCTCGGATTTTTCAAGATAGGTTTCCTTGACCTTACATTTAGGAGTTTTGAACAATGGATAGGGGTTCTTGATAGGCAAGTCATGTTTTATCATATCCAATATGATAGTTTTCAGATGCTTATGTTTATTTGCGCGTCCTCCATCTTCATTACCTCTGACATCGCGCAGAAAGACATCAAAATCTTCAATGAAAGAAAGATTTATTTCCGAAATATCTATAACTTTCCGATAGGCTTTAAGAGCATTGTACGTGTTCATATAAGCCATTATCGTACTTTTGCTTAGGGTCGCCCTCATTCTCTCCACAAAAGCGTTGTAATAGTCATAGAAAGTGCCGTTTGCAGACTTCCGAGTGCGGGGACTTGCCGCTGAAAGATAATTCTTGACACTTGCTACTGAAATCGGGACGTTGGTGGCTATGCAGGTATTTAGAAATGTTTCCACAGCCAACACCTTTGAAACAAGAGCCAGTCGGAGGGTTCGTTCCTTTGGCTCTTTTTTCTTGGCATTCCAATCTGATGGTGCGACATCTAAGTTAGTCGGCAACTTGGTTTCTCGGTCATATACTCTGACGCGAAGATAGATTGGATATTTATTGTTCCTCTTTATAGGCTTATCATCTCTAATGAAAGCAGATATTGAATAATCAGCCATTTACGATTTGCTTTACAGTTTTCTATGGGCGAAGTTATTGGCTTGTCAGCAAAGGGCAAAATTTCCGCCAAAGATTTTTAAGTAAAGCATTAATCTATTGGCAATTATCCCAAATTTCGTAATTTCTTGAGGTCAAGAAACAACAATTCGGTCGCAACTTTATTCGCTTCATAAGTATTCCACTGACGGTATCTGTCAGTAACATTTTTAGGCTTATGCCCGAGAAATGACCCTATGATGATTTCAGAAATACCATTCATGAAACATAGTGTCGCAAATGTTCTTCTTGCCGAGTGGAATGTTATTTCCTTTGATACTCCGACCATTTTCGCCAACGATTTTAAAGTACCGTTGATTTTGGTCGGGGAGTACACTCTGACAAAAATACTAAGGTTATTATCGACATTATCCAAATCACCCTCAGGAGTATAACGTATTATATCACGAGCCATTGGACTTAATGGTACAAATACCTTTCGTTTGGTTTTCTTACAGATAAATTCAAACACTCCATTACTGCAATTCAAATTTAAATTACACCATTTCAAGGCACGCATATCACTGATGCGTATTCCTGTCGTACATGAAAGGAGATACATCATCAAAATTCTACGTTCTACGATTGTCAATTTATTATTGTAGGATAATTTTACCATTTTAGATAATTCCTTTTCATCAAGATAAACTTCACTCCTTTTACAAGGCTTTATGAAAATCTCTCCGCTTTTGAAAGGGTCTTGAACCATTATCCCCTTGGCTGAGATATAACGGACAATAGTCCGAATTTGAACGAGTTGTTTACTAAAAGTCAAGTTTTCAACGGTTTTTCCTTTTGCTATTCTTCGATTTTTAAGGAATACTACAAATTTCTTAATGAAGTCAGCATTAATATCCTTTACACGCAATCTTGGGTTAAATTCTTTTATTGCCGACATCATGTAAATATGACCTTTCATCGTGGATTGACCTATCTGCCCATTTCGTTCTTTTATGTTCAAATATTCTATATAATATTGGAGAAACAGATTATCCAAAGGGTCTGCGGTTCTCTTATCTTTTACAATATCTCTAAGTTTGGAGAATGTTATCGGAACATCATCAATAATACAACGATGTATCTCTAACTTGATGCGTTGCATTTCCTTTTCAATTTCCGTTCTCAGCATTTCATCTTTTGGTAAATTGGTTTTGCTATCCCACTCATCTAAGGACAAGCGTAATTTACCAACTGAAAACTTGGGTTCTTTTCCGTCCAATCTTGGAAAACGGATAAAGAGTGGCATGCGCCCCTCGCAATCTACTTTATCCTTGCGAAAATAGAGTTTGGGAGTTAATTTGCTTGTTAGCATTTTTATTGTTATTTAGTATTACACAAAAGCAACGCTAAATTTACAATCAAGTTTTGAAATTTCAAGGTCTGTAACGAGGGGAGCAAATTAAGCCGTCCCGAGAAGTTCCAGAGTTTATATAGGAAATCCGAGGTTTGTTAAACATTTATAAATGTTAGATTTCCGAAAAATTGCCCGTTTTTATTACGAGTTTGGAGTCTTATTTAGTCTTAAATCGAGGCTGTCCTAATCGATTGTATGACGGATTATTAGTAAATTCGCATTATGAAACGCTTTAAGACCATATCGACCTTGTTTATTATTGTCATTGCAGTCATTTTCGGCTTCAATGTCTATTATCTCATATCCCTATACAATTCGATAAAGGCGAATGTCGAACGGGATGTGATGACCGCCTTGGCTGATGCCGATATCGACGACCTCCTGTATCGCGCCGGCAGAGCGCAAGGACTGGCATCAAACGTAAAGGTGCAGGAGGATATTGACGAATACAAAGCTCCAAGAAAAGCAGAGGCATCTACATACAGGGATGAAAACGGTCAACTGATTTCTGTCCGGACCGAGGCCGACGGTACAGTTGTTGAAAAACGGGCTAAACTATCGGAAAACAGTCCATATTCCAATCAGATGGTCGATGCAATGAGCCGGCAGTTTCATGCGATAATGGAAAAGTATATCCCTTATGACATGGCGGTGATGGATAGCGTTTTACGCAATCAGCTGTCTCATCGGTTCATATATCCTGATTTCTTATGCGTGGAGGTTGTCGACAGCAAGGATTCCGTAATCTGCGGCAATCCTAAATTCAACGGAGAATCGGGATTGGATTCATTCCGTTTTAATATCAATCCCGACGAGGGAATATATTATAAAGCGTATATGACGCCACTGACACGCCATATCGTTTCGGAAATGTCAGGCGTGATCGTGACTATTTTTCTTCTGATGACATCGTTTGCCCTGGCGTTTTGGTACCTGTTTCACACGGTGTCGAAGATGAGGACGATTGAGGAAATGAAAGATGATTTTGTCAGCAACATGACCCATGAGCTGAAAACACCTATCGCCATCGCTTATTCAGCCAACGACGCGCTGCTCAATTATGATACGGCCAATGACACGCAGAAAAAAGTGACATACCTCAAAATTGCCAATAAACAGCTTGTCCGGCTCAGAGAACTGGTAGAGAATATCCTTGCCATGAGTATGGAACGGCGGAATACGATGAAGCTTAAGCCGGAGACAGTGCCGTTGCGGCCGTTTGTGGAGGAAATAGCCGCAGCCCAACGTATGCGTGGGGAGAAGAAGATAACGATAAATGTGGATGTAGACGAAAATGTCGCGATAGAAGCTGACAGGACACACCTGGCAAACATCCTGAACAATCTGATTGACAATGCCATCAAATACTCCGGCGACAGCGTCGTCATAACCGTCTCCGGCAACTGGAAGGAAATATCCGTCGCCGACAACGGCATCGGCATTCCCGCCAAGTCCATACCGTATCTGTTCAACAGGTTTTATCGCGTACCGCACGGCAACCGTCAGGATGTCCGTGGGTACGGCATAGGGTTATACTATGTCAAGAGCATTCTTGACAAAATGGGATGGACCATTGAAGTCGACAGCAAGGAAAGGGAAGGCTCGGTATTCACAATCAAAACCGGTAACGATGGGAAATAGGATATTGTTTGTCGAGGATGAGGAAGACCTCGCTTTGATTGTAGCCGACACACTGCGCGGACAGGGATACGAAGTCATCACGGCAGCCGACGGCATAGCCGGACTTGAGAAATTCAGGTCAGAAGGCGCCGATATTGTCGTGGCGGATGTCATGATGCCCAAGATGGACGGTTTTTCCATGGCGAAGGAGATAAGGAAGTTGTCGCAGACAGTCCCGTTGCTGTTCCTCACGGCCAAAAGCACGATTGAGGATGTCGAAGCGGGATTTGAAATCGGCGCAAACGACTATCTCAAGAAGCCTTTTGAACTCCGCGAGCTGATAGTGAGGATAAAGGCTCTGCTCCGTCGGCACCATACAGACCGAACTGACCGGGACGAAGATATCCGGTTTTATATTGGCCGATATATCTTCAATGTTACCGCTCAGACTCTGTCATTGGGAGGGCAAAGTGTAGAACTGTCACACTTCGAAGCCAGAATACTTGAACGACTCGCCACCAACATCGGCAGTACGGTTGACGCCTCGGAACTGATGATAGCGGTATGGCAGCGAGACGAGCCCAGCAACCGCAACTCCCTCCACGGCTACATCCACAAGCTGCGCCGGGCACTTCGCCAGGACCCCTCGATCTCGATCATCAACCAGCGCGGCTTCGGCTATATGCTGACCGTCCGCGACTGATCCGCAACTAAGCAGAACAGGATTACATTATGACAGTGGCTTAGACGTTGATTTTTGTTCTTTTGTCGGGGGGCGGTTGGTGCCTATCGGATAAGGGACGACGGAAGGCGGGGAATCTGTGAAGTTGGAAATAGTGCAATATAATGCAGTATGATAGTCCGGATTCGGGATTTTTTGCTAACTTTGCATTTGACAGGCTGCTTGCCGGCTTTCTTATCATAATGAACAAAAGTATCGCTCCTCTGAACAGAGAATCCACAACTGAGATAAATGACAGGCCATATTCGCTTTGTCACGGTGGATTGTATGTCGTAAGAACACTCCTTCTGTTGGCAATCATCTTGCTGTTTCCTTCTGTTACGTGGGCTTTAGACGTAAAAGATTTCACGTTCTCACACTTAGGCCTTGCGGATGGATTGAACAGCCAACGCATATATTCGCTCAAACAGACGGACGACGGAGCCGTATGGCTGACCACAGAGAGTTTCGTGGCCCGGTATAATGGTTCGGGAATAGAGAATTTCAATCTTACGGAAAACGGCATTACCCGCAATAAGGTCGGGCGCAATCCACGTTTTGTCCAGTCCCGCGAAGACGATGGCCTGCAGGTATTTGATGCGGGCGGCTGTGTCTATGAATATAATGCCGTGCAAAACCGTTTTGACACGGTATTTGACCTTTCCAGGCATTTTAATTATGATTTTCAACTCAATGACGTTTACAGAGAAGGCGATACCTATTGGATGGCCTTAAGCCATGGCATCTACATGATGCGTAGAGGCAAGGTCCTGCCGGTACTGCAGAATGTTTATGCCAGTTGCATTGTACGTGGTGCCGACGGGTTGCTTCTGTTCGGCACCCGCCAGGGAGTGAAGTCGCTCGGTCGACGCGATGGGAAAGCGTCCGGAGTCCGATTGCAGGATTATCTTCCGCACGACGTGGTGAGCGGCTACTATGATGGCGACACCAGACTGCTTTGGCTGGGCACATACGACCGGGGGCTTATAACTGTTGACGGCAAAGGTATGTCTGTCAATGTGAAAGGAGTCCCTCATTATCCGGTCAGAAGTATTGTGGCATACGACAACTCGACGATGCTGGTCGGTGTAGACGGCTGTGGCGTGTATCAGGCATCGCGCCTGCCCTCGGTTAAAGATACGGCCTCATTGCTGTTCAATGCCAACGACGGGGAAAACGGGGTGCTTCATGGGAACGGCATATATGCGCTGCTGGTAGACGCCTGGCGCGACATATTCGTAGGCTCCTATTCCGGAGGCATCGACATGGCCCGGCCTGTCGGAAATACCGTCAAAACATACACCCATCAGCGTAATAATCCCCGGACATTGCTGAATGACCATGTCAACTGTGTGGCGCAGCTGTCATCGTCGGCGCTGGCAATAGGAACCGATGACGGCATCAGCATATTGAACCCGCTCACCGGAGAGTGGCGCCATACGGCTCGCGGCATTGTGGTGCTTTCCTTATGTCCCAGGCCGGACGGGAAAGGATTTCTGGCTGCCACCTATGGCAACGGTGTGTGTGAAATCAGTACCGCCGGAGAAGTGAGGAAACTTTATGATGCCGACGTATTGGGCGAAAACCATGTCCATGACCTGTTGTTCGACAAGAATGGCCATCTCTGGATAGGCTGTCAGGATGCACGGCTTGTCGAGGTGACACCAGAGGGCTTCAGATATTATCCCGTCGACAACGTGAAATCTCTGGCACTTTTGCCGGACGGCCGTATAGCGGCGGGAACCATAACGGGCCTCTATATGGTCACTCCGGGACAGAATGAGGTAAAGGAACTGCCTTATTTTTCGTCAGACCCCAACCATACGAGCTGTTATGTGCTCGATCTCTATGTTCATGACGGACATTATATAGATATAGCCACCTATGGCGGCGGACTGTATGTGTATGATCTGCGTACCGGGAACTGCCGGCAGTTCACAATGAATGACGGTTTGCCCTCCAATACGGTTACCGGTGTGACACAGGACGATCTGGGGCGTCTGTGGTTTGCCACGGACAGGGGGTTGTCGTTCGCGCATCCCGACAGTCTTGACAAGATCATAAATGTAAACTATCATTACGGGCTGCAGCGTGAATATTCGCATGGGGCCGCCCTCCGTCTGCAGAACGGGAATCTTCTGTTCGGAAGCGAGGCGGGTGCCGTTTTGGTCAATCCGCACTACGTCCAGCCGTACAATTATAAAGTCAAATTGCGCTTCACGGGCATCAGCTGTAATGAAAGCGACTCGGAAAAGTTCAAGGAACAAGCGGCAAAAATGCTGGGTGAAGGGAAACTGAGCCTGTCGTACGGGCAGCGTACCTTTGAATTGTATTTTGAAAGCATCTATTTGCGATACCAGTTTGACATAGCCTATCAGTACAAGGTCGGAAACGGCACCTGGAGTCCCCTTACGACGCAGCAATATATCCGGTTCGTCAACCTTGAGCCGGGCACACACAGACTCACGGTCCGTGCGGTAAGCAAATCCAACCGCGTCGTGCTTGGCGAACGGCATCTGACAATCACCGTCAGCCGTCCCTGGTGGAATTCGTGGTGGATGTGGAGCATCTATATTCTATTCATAATATCCCTGTTTTATGGAGCATGGTGGACATACGGGCTCCACACCCGGTATATGCGTCATGTGGTGAATGCTTTGGAACACGACAACGGAGATTCGGCCGAGACCTCGCGATCGGGGCTTAAGAAGCATGACGTCGGTCCGGATATTTCCGCCGACACGGAGGCAGCCCCGGTTTCCGGTGGCGTAACCGACGGACGTGCGACGGATGAAGCCAATGCCGCGGCCGAAATGAAGCAGAAGTCCGATTTTATGGATAATGTGACCCGACATCTTCTTAACCATATATCGGAATCGGAATTTACCGTCGACAGCCTGTGCCGGGAAATGGCAATGAGCCGTACGGTGTTTTACGTAAAGCTGAAGTCATATACAGGAAAATCGCCTCAGGAATTTATCCGTGCGGTGCGCCTTGAGCGAGCGGCCGTCCTGTTGCGTGCCGGTCATCATGTCGGCGACGTGGCCGGTGAAGTAGGCTATGATAACGCCAAGTATTTCAGCACGGCATTCAAGAAATACTTCGGAGTCTCGCCGTCAAAATACAAATAAGGCAAAGTCCTGTTCATTGGATTTAAGGGCACCTTCCCTATGTGGAGGGTGTCTTTTTTTGTACACGTAATGTCATGGATTGACTTGCCGGTCGTACACGTTGTTGCGGGTGAAAGGTTTGTTATCTCGCGGAAAAAGGTTTGTTTTCTGACTAAAGACACATATCAAACCTATTTCCGTCAGACAGCTAACCATTTGATATGTCATGTATTGCTAATTTTGCCGAAAACGAAAAATCTATTATTCATGAACGTAAACTTTTTCAGGATTTTTTTAGTGCTGTCGTGGCTGGTGCCGGCTGTGGTTACGTGTCACGCCCAGCAGACAGCCCGGCAATGGAACAGCGAAGTCACCGCCGGATGGAACCTCGGCAACCAGTTTGAATGCTCCGCTCCGGGCCAGGACGGAGAGTCTGTCGCCATCGGCGACCCGGATGGCGCCGACAAAGCGGAAACGGCATGGGGCAATCCGTCGGTGACAAAGAAAACCATCAAGGCCGTGCATGATGCCGGGTTCAACGCAATACGCATCCCGGTGCGATGGCAATGCCATATCACCAATCCTTCCGCAATGACTGTCAGCAAGACATGGATGAACCGGATAAAGGAAGTGATAGACTGGTGTCTGGAATACGATATGAAGGTAATTGTCAATGTCCACCATGACAAGTGGCTCGAGAGCCGTCCCCTTTATGCCGACAAGGAAGAAAATTGCCGCAGGCTGGCATTGCTGTGGATGAACATAGCCAATGAGCTTAACAAATATGATTATCGTGTGGCGTTTGCCGGCACCAACGAGGTCCATGAGCCTGACAAGTGGGGAAAACCGACGGCTGAAAACCTTGATGTGCAGAATGCCTACAACCAGACTTTCGTCGATATCGTGAGAGCCACAGGCATGAACAATACAAAACGCCATCTGATAGTGCAGACGTATGTATGCAATGCGGATTACGGTCTTTATAACGGTGATTTCATCATTCCTGCCGACATAGAGGGCAACGGCAATGACTACATGAGCGTGGAGCTGCATTATTACAATCCCTGGGAATATGCCGGAAGCGGCGAATGCTATTATTGGGGCGAGCCGTATAAACAGTATGGCGCGTCACAGAGTGACGAAAAAACCATGACGGATTTCTTCGATAAGCTGTCGCGCGAATGGGGCGCCAAAGGATTGGGCGTGGTGATTGGAGAATGGGGCCTCACTACCCATTTCAAGGCCAATGAAGCCGACCGTATGCGTGAAAATATGTCGTATTACTGCAAGACGCTGGTGTCCGAGGCGCGCAGACGCGGATTCTCCACTTTCGTATGGGACAACAACCGGTTCGGCAACGGAGCCGACAAGTTCGGAATTTTCGACCGCGACAGGAATATGGCGGTTAAGGCGCCCTGGATGATACAGGGAATAAAAGAGGGAGTCGAAGCAAGCGAAATAAGGATGTAAAGGTAAATATACTCTAAACGATTCGGTAAACCAATTAACCATATATCATGATAACGAAGCGACTGATATTAACGCTTTATGTGCTCGGCCTCGGCCTGGCGCCCCTCCCGGCTATGGCAGCTGGTACAACGGGAGTAGAGACGGCGGAAACAGCGGAACAGACAGTGAAAGGCATTGTCACCGACGGGACGGAACCTCTGATCGGTGCATTTGTGAAAGTGGCCGGAACCTCCAACGGAGCCGTTACGGACATAGACGGAAACTTTACCTTGAGGTGCCGTCCCGGTGACGAACTTGAGGTGTCGTACGTGGGATACAGACCCGCGCGTGTGAAAGCGCAGGAGAATATGACGATTAAACTTGAGGAAAGCAGTACGGAGCTGAGTGAAGTGGTGGTGACCGCACTGGGCATAAAGCGCGACCGCAAGGCTCTGGGTTATGGACTGTCCGAAGTGAAGGGCGATGAACTGAACAAGGCGAAGGAAACCAATGTCATGAATTCGCTCGCCGGCAAAGTCGCCGGTCTTGTGGTCAGCAACACCGCCGGCGGAGCCGCCGGTTCCACCAGGGTGATGCTGCGTGGCACTACCGAGATGACGGGCAACAACCAGCCCCTTTATGTCATTGACGGCGTGCCTCTGGACAATACCAATTTCGGCAGCGCCGGCGAACAGGGCGGTTACGATCTCGGCGACGGCATTTCGGCCATCAATCCCGACGATATCGAAACCATGACCGTACTGAAAGGTCCGGCTGCTTCGGCGCTTTATGGTTCGCGTGCCTCGCACGGCGTGATACTCATAACCACCAAGAAGGCGGACAAAGAGAAATTCTCGGTAGAGTACAACGGCTCGTTTACCGTCGACACCCAGCTTGCAAAATGGGATGACGTGCAGCATGTATACGGTATGGGCAACAACGGACAGTATGAACTTGATGCGTCTTCAGGCACAAACCAGAGCTGGGGCGTGAAGGCGGATATGATCGACAAGACATATTATGACGGATCGGTGCGCCCGTTCCTGATGTATCGCAACAACACCTCGTCATTCTTCCGCACGGGTCTGACGGCTCAGAATTCCGTGATTCTGAACGTAAACAGCGGCAAGACCGGTATCCGCTTCTCCTTCACCGACATGCGTAACAAGGATATTCTTCCCAACACCCACATGAGCCGTGACAATTTCAACCTGCGGGTCAACACATCCATAGGTCCGGTGGATGTGGATTTTACAGCCAATTACACGCGCGAGGATGTGAAGAACCGTCCTGCACTCGGCGATTCCCAGAGCAATGTCGGTAAGAACCTCATGACCCTGGCCAGCACCTACAATCAGGAATGGCTGAAGAACTATCAGAATCCGGACGGCAGTTACGCCCGCTGGAACGGCAACGACCAGTACAACAAGAACCCGTACTGGGACCTCTATAAGTGCGACAATACATCGACCAAGGATGTGTTCCGGTTCACCGGAAGGGTAATTTACAATATAACCAGGCATCTGAAAGTGCAGGGTACAATCGGAACCGACATCAATAACATGAATTTCGAGGATTTCATTGCCCGCACCACTCCGGGCGTCCTTCCGGGTAAACTGACGAACTCGATTTTCAACAACCGTACCCTCAATGCGGAGATACTTGCCCTCTACAACAACAACTGGGGCGATTTCGACCTGAGCGCCACCCTTGGCGGAAACATATACAGGGTGAACAACAGGACGACCATCATAACCGGCACCGACCAGCAGATGGACGGCGTGACTTCAATCATGAACTATGCCGAGCAGAATGTAATGCCTTACACCTATAAAAAGCAGATCAACTCGCTCTTTGCGAGTGCGAGCCTCGGATACCGCTCCACGTATTTCCTGGAAGGCACCGTGCGTGGCGACCGTTCGTCAACATTGCCGGTGGCCAACAACACTTATGTCTATCCCTCCGTTTCGGGAAGCATCGTATTCTCCAAATTCCTCAAGCCCCAGAATGTGTTGAGTTTCGGTAAGATCCGCGCTTCATGGGCCAAAGTCGGTTCCGACACGGACCCGTATCAGCTTGCGCTGAACTATGCCACGGGAAAATACTCATATCCCGGATTTACAATCGGTATGATCAACAATGACATACAGCCCAACAAGAACCTCAAGCCGACAATGACAAGTTCCTATGAACTCGGTCTTGAGGCCAAGTTCTTCACCAACCGTCTGAATATAGACTTCACATACTACGACCAGGTGTCCAAAGACCAGATCATAGGGCTTGCATCTTCCGCGGCGGCAGGATATCCTTCGCGCCTCATCAATGCCGGCAAGATCCGGAACCGTGGCGTCGAGCTTGCGGTATACGGCCGTATACTCCAGATCAAGGACTTCTCATGGGACGCAGGTATAAACTATTCGAAAAATTCAAACAAGGTTCTTAAGCTGGTAGAGGGTATGGACTATTTCCAGCTGGCCGATGCAAGCTGGGCCGGAGTATCCGTCGGGGCTGAGGTCGGAAAGGATTTCGGTTCCATCCTCGGCACGGATTTCAAGCGCAACGAGAATGGCGATGTCCTGATTGACAGGAACACCGGACTGCCTCTGTATGACGAGAATCTCAAGACCCTCGGCAACTCGACGTGGGACTGGACCGGCGGTTTCTACTCTACGTTCACATTCAAGAACTTCCATCTGTATGCCGGTTTCGATATAAAGATGGGCGGCGACCTCTATTCATTTTCAATGCGGTCGGCATATCTGACCGGTAAGGCAAACGCCACGCTTGCCGGCCGCGAGGAATGGTACCGTTCGGAGGAGGCGCGCAAAGCCGCCGGCATGACCGAGGCGCAGTGGCGCGCGGCCGGCAAGTGCGAGGGATATATCGCGGAGGGCGTGGTCGACAACGGCGACGGCACCTACAGCAAGAACACATATCCCGTAAATCCGCAGAACTATTGGAAAAGTGTGGCTGAGAAGGCGCCTGCTACCTTTATTTACGACAATTCCTACATCAAATGTCGTGAAATCACCTTCGGCTATACGTTCCCGACAAACCTTCTCGGCAAGGCGGTAAAGTCATTGTCAATCTCATTCGTGGCACGCAATCCATTCATTGTATGGAAGAATATTCCGAATATCGATCCTGATTCCAACTACAACACGTCAGGCATGGGCCTTGAGTACGGGTCGCTCCCGTCGCGCCGCAGTTTCGGAGTTAACGTATATGTAAAATTCTAATGGTATCTGAACAGTTATGAAGACAATATATAATTACATGGTATCGGCTGTGACGGCTGTCACGCTTCTGGGATTCGGCGCATGTTCGGACGCCTATATGGAGGATGTCAATACCGACGACTCGAAGGCAAACGCCATCGATCCGAACACTCAGCTGACCACGGCGCTGTTGCAGACATACGGCGATTTCTCCCTCATGGACACCTACCGCAGCTATATCACCGGTTTCACACAGTATTATGCCGGTGGATGGAACGTGTCGAATTATGCGGGGGCCGTTTATCCCAAGGATTCCGAGATGTCTCATGTGTGGAACCGCTATTACACGATAGGCGTCAAGAATCTCGTGGATGCCATCCATCGCTCCGAAGACATGCCTAACACCAATGCCGCACTGCGTATCCATCGGGCTTACATGATGGCGGTACTCTCAGACATATACGGCGATATCCCTTGCACCGAGGCGGGAATGTCATATATCGAAGGCAACGCCAACCCGAAATACGACACACAGGAAGAAGTGTACGACTTCATTTTCTCCGAACTGAAGGCGTGCGCCGAACAGCTGGGCACGGGTACGGATGTCATCTCGGGCGACGTCACGTCCCTGGGCGGCGACGCGACCGCATGGAAAAAGTATGCCAACACACTCCGGCTGCGTTATGCGATGCGGATATCGGATGTCGCTCCGGAGAAAGCCCGTCAGGAATTCGAGTCAGCCCTCCATGCTGACGGAGGAATCATCTCGTCGGCCGGCGATGATGCGTATGTGAAACACATCGACGCCCCGTTCACGCTGTACGATGGTGCCAATGACCTTGATTTCAGGGCCAATGCTCTTGGCGAGATGATTTATGGCCAGGATCCGGAGTCTCCTTCGTTCGTTTGCTCTACCTTGTTCAATTATATGAAGAAGATGGACGACCCGCGTCTTTACCGTGTGGCCCGATGCTACATCCACACCACACGAAGCCAGACCGATACGTCCGGTAACTTCGATGTCACCGACGAGGTGATGGATTGGGGTAACCGCGGCGGCACGGGCATCGTGCCCTGCAATGTCGGCGATGCCTGGTGGAACGAGTGGGTGAACGGCCCGGCTACCGAGGAGATTCCCACTCTTGCCTCCCTCGTGAAACTCTATCCCGACAAGGGCTATGACAAGAACAACTATCCGGCCCGTATGCTTCGTCCCACAGTCGCAGTGGCATTCTGCAATGCCGACTGTCCCGGCATTCTCATCACTTCCGCCGAGGTCGAGTTCCTGCTTGCCGAGGCCGCGTCCAAGGGCTGGAATGTCCCGGGCGACGCCAACAGCCACTATGAAGCCGGTATCCGTGCCTCCATGCAGATGCTGAACAGCTACTACGACATCGTCACGAAGATCTCCGACGAGGAAATAGATGCGTATATAGCGGCAAATCCGTTGGGCGACAACCCTCGCGAGGCTATCAACACCCAGGCATGGATTCTCCATCTTACCAATCCAAGCGAAGGCTGGGCCAATCTCCGTCGTTCAGACTATCCTGCGCTTGCGGACCGTACTCTGCTTCCCGTGCGCGGCGATTTCCCCCACGAGGACCCGAACATGCAGACTCCCGTGCGTTTGCGCTATCCTCTGCTTGAGGCCAAGTACAACAGCGTGAACTATAAGGAAGCCGTAGAACGTATGGGAGGCAATGACAACTGGCACACACGGGTGTGGTGGGATACTGCCGACCAGCATTTCATGGATATCAAGGAATTCGACAAATAGGTTTTAAAGGTTTTTTATCCGTTTCCCTCCTTCCGCCTCCCTTTCGGGGGAGGACGGAACCGGGAACAAAATTGACTCAAGATGAAAAAAATATTATATAATTTAATGGCGCTCATGGCGGTTCTCTCGATGGGAACGCTCGGCTCATGCTCCGAAGATAAAGATGGATTCATCACGGCCGGTGAGGACGACTTCCCTCAGATACTCCTGCCCTGGTTCGGTGACTGGGAGAACGGCGAACCCGCCGTGTACAAGAATATCTCCCGTGATATAGAGTTTGAAGACTCTGTCACGGTAACTCCGGCTCAATACACTACGGTGGAATGGTTCATTGATGATGAGAAAATCCATGAGGGCAAGAAAATTCAGCATAGTTTCCTGGCTGGGGAATATATACTGAAGGTCGTGGCCACCACGACAAAGGGCAAATCGACATCCCGTACCGGTAAACTTATAGTCCGGGCACTTGACAGTGATCCGATTCCGGGCAACGATATACGTGACCGGCAGGTTGTGCCCGGCTCAGTTGTCAAGCTCCACGGAACAAACATGGAGAAGGTGGTTAAAATCTCGATCGGTGACAAGGAGGCAGCCACCACCTTCGTCGACAAGGGTGAAAAGAGTTATGTGGAATATACCGTTCCCGACGGTCTCGCTCTCGGCACATACCGCGTGACTCTCACGGACAGTGAAGGCAATGTCTATGGCGGCGGCAAGATTGAAATCAGCGATACGGCGCCTGAGGTAACGGAAGAGATTCTGTGGGAAGGCGAATTCAATGTCACATGGGACAATCCCTTTGCATTGCTGCAGACACAGTTCAAGGATCTGGTCAAGAGCGGTGATACGGTCCGCGCGTATGTTAACGGAGATGGACAGGGAACCATGACCACAGCCTGGTGGAACAACATCCTTACGGGGAAAGGAGATCCTGAACGCGATGACATAACAATCAGCGGATCCATGGTGCTGGAGTTCGTTCTTACCGACTACTCCATGCAGCTCATGAACGAACAGGACGGAGCTCTGTTTGTAGGTAACGGATATACGATTGTAAAAATCACCAGGGAATAATACCGCACGGCTTTGTACAACGGTATGTGATATCTTATCCTGCGGTGGATACAGGAATCCCGATATTATCCGTTATGTACATTACAGGTAGGTGATCTGTTATTCAGCGAGTGAATACAGGCTGTCGCCCCACCGGGACAGCGCCGGTATTCACTCGCTTATATAAATGAACAAGACTGTCAGGTATGAAAAAAATACTTATATCGTTCTTTATGTTTGGTATGTTGGCTGCAAACGCGGCCGATAAAAATAATGATATCGAGACAATGGTGGAGGACCTTCTGAGCAAGATGACACTTGAGGAGAAGGTGCGCCTCAGTTACGCGCAATCTAAATTTTCAAGTCCGGGCGTGCCGCGCTTAGGTGTTCCGGAGGTCTACACCAGCGACGGTCCTCATGGGGTGCGCATGGAAATCAACTGGAACGACTGGGGGCATGCCGGCTGGACAAATGATTCGTGCACGGCTTTCCCTGCCCTGACCTGTCTTGCCGCCACATGGCAGCCGGAACTGGCCTCCCTTTACGGCCGGATGGTGGGTGAGGAGGCACGCTACCGCAACAAGACGGTGCTGTTGGGTCCCGGCGTGAATCTGTACCGCACGCCCCTGAATGGCCGCAACTTCGAGTATATGGGAGAAGACCCGTATCTTGCCTCGCGAATGTGCGTGCCGTATATCCGGGGACTTCAGTCGAACGGCGTGGCAAGCTGCATAAAGCATTATGCCCTTAACGAACAGGAGACATTCCGCGGCCATGTGGACGTGCGTGTTTCCGACCGCGCATTGCACGAACTCTACCTGCGTCCGTTCCATGCCGCTGTGGTCGAGGGTGGCGCATGGACTCTGATGGGCAGCTACAACCAATACCTCAATCAGCACGCTACTCATAACGCACGTCTGATCAACGACATCCTTAAGAAGGAATGGGGATTCGACGGTGCAGTGATAACGGACTGGGGGGCCGCGCACAACACGGACGAAGCCATCTTTAATGGTCTTGATCTTGAAATGGGCAGTTATACCGACGGCCTTTCCACCGAAGCGCCGATAAATTCGTATGACGATTACTATCTGGGTAGAGCCTATCTTGAGAAATGCCGGAGGGGAGAGGTCCCTGATTCGATAATCAATGACAAGGCACGCCGTATGCTGCGCCTGATACTCCGCACGGGAATGGCTGCCGGCCGGGACTTTGGCTCGATGAACTCGCCCGAACATGTCGCGGCGGCACGCAGGATAGCGCAGGAAGGCATAGTGCTGATGAAGAACAACGGCATCCTGCCACTCCGGCCGCAGGACGGTGCGAGAATCCTGGTGGTAGGCGAGAACGCCACACGTAGCCTATGCGCCGGCGGAGGGTCGAGTGAACTCAAACCCCGCGATGAGGTGTCGCCGCTGCGTGGCATCAGGGAACGGTTCGGCGACAATTGCGTCGTGGAATACGCAAAAGGCTATGAATCGGGACGGTCGATGTTCGGTGAAGTGGACGTTTTGCCACAGGCTCTGTACGATTCGCTTCGTAATGAAGCGGTGGAAAAGGCAAGAAATGCGAATTACGTCATCTATATAGGAGGCTTGAACAAGAATCACGCACAGGACAGTGAAGGCGGCGACCGTGAAAATTATCAGCTGCCTTTCTATCAGGACCGCCTGATTTCGGAACTGCTTGCGGCCAACAGAAATACCGTATTGGTGATTGTAAGCGGAAACGCATACGACATGCCCTGGCTCGACAGTACTCCCGCTCTGGTGCAGTCATGGTATCTTGGCAGCGAAGCCGGTCACGCTTTGGCGGACATTATCTCGGGCGATGTGTGCCCGTCCGGAAAGCTGCCGTTCTCATTCGCATATCAGCTCACCGACTACCCTGCCCATAAAATGGGTGCCGTAGGCTATCCCGGCGTATCGCCTGACAAATTGCCTCAGCCTTTCGGCGGCGAGGAAGGGAACCCGATGAGTTCCGCCGGGCTGTTGAAAGCCGCTGTCAAAGGTTGGAAAGGTATTGATTTCTGCAACGAGCCGGGCAATGGGGCAATGAAGGACGAGACAGAGGTATATGGCGAAGACATTCTCTTAGGCTACCGTTGGTTCGACTACTTCAAGACAAAAGTGCGTTTCCCATTCGGATTCGGTCTGAGCTACACCACATTCAGTTACGGCAACCCCGTCATTGACGGACGCACCGTTTCGGTATCGGTGAGCAACACCGGAAAAGTCGCAGGTCAGGAAGTGGTGCAGTTTTACGTAGGCGATGACAAGGCATCCGTGATTCGTCCTGTGAAAGAACTCAAGCATTTCGAGAAAGTAGCACTTGCGCCCGGAGAGACAAAGCAGATTTCATATACCATTGATGACGATGATCTGAAATATTTCGATGAAGAAAGGCATGAATGGGTGGCCGAACCCGGTTCCTTCACCGTTTATGTCGGAGCATCGGCAGCTGACATTCGTGGCAAAGTGAAATATAGTAACTGATCGTTAATCGTATGGTTTATGAGGTGTGTCAGAATATTGCTTGTAGCGATGGCCTGTATATCCGCGATTGAGTGTGGCTCACAGACATTGGAGCAACGTGTAAATCAACTTTACGACAGCATGAGCCGTGCGGAACGTGTGGCTCAGCTGAGAAGCATTTACATTTCGGCGCTGCTTACGCCGGAAGGCATGATCGACGAGGCTAAGTGCCGGGAACTGATTCCCGACGGCATCGGACATATTTCCCAATTCGCCATGGATCTGGGAATGTCGCCCGATGAGCAGCGCGACAGGGTGGCCCGGCTGCAGAAATGGCTTATTGAAAACACGCCCAATCATATTCCGGCTCTGGTTCATGAAGAAGCGCTCTCCGGGGTGAATGCCCTGGATGCCACCGTCTATCCGCAGCAGATAGGCATGGCATGCACATGGAACCCTGAACTGGCGGAAAAGAAAGCCCGGCTTACGGCCACGGCATTGCGTGCCATGGGCGGAACGTTTGCGCTCTCCCCGATGGTGGATGTGGTCCGCAACCCATCGTTCAACCGGCTGGAGGAATCTTACGGAGAGGACGGGTATTTATCGGCGGCAATGGGAGTCGCTTTTGTAAACGGCATCCAGCACGGAGGGAATCTGCATGAGGGTGTGGCAGCCTGCACTAAGCATTTCCTTGGCTATGGCGGCGGAGGGGACGCTCCCGAAAAGGAACTGATGGAGGATATTCTGCTGCCTCACGAAGCCATCATCCGCACGGCGGACAGTCAGGCCGTGATGACCGGTTACCATACATTCAACGGTACGAAATGTGTGGCCAATAAGTGGCTTCAACAGGATTTGCTGCGTGGCTATGTGGGATTCGACGGGCTGCTTGTGAGCGATTACGGTTCAATCCCGCAGGTCGGCGATACGCTTTCGCCTGTGGATCTCTGTGCCGCGGCAATGAATGCAGGCAATGAAGTGGATTTCCCTAACGGCGACACCTACGCTTATATCCCGGAAGCATTGGAACAGGGACTTGTCAGTGAAGCGACGCTTGAAAAGGCGGTGAAGCGTGTGCTGATGCTCAAGGCAAGGCTTGGCATACTCGACAATACCGCAAGGCTTTACGACAACGGACATATAGAGTTTGACACCGAAGAAGAACGCACGACCGCCTACCGGCTTGCCGCCCAATCCATCGTATTGTTGAAAAATGACACGACGGCGGACGGCAGGGATCCGATTCTGCCCCTGACGGCCGAAAAACTTTCCCGATTGGGCGGGCGCGTGTTTCTTACCGGTCCGAATGCCAATTCAATGTGGGCGCTTGCCGGCGACTATACATTCCAGGCAATGCACTATTTCTGGCAGAAAAAGGAGGAAAGCCCGCTGCATCCCCGTTATGTATTCCTGAAGGACGGTATGGAGCGTAAGATGCCGAAGGAAGGAACATTGTTATATTCCCGCGGGTGTGATTGGACGGAAGTGCCGGAAACCGTGATGGAAGTGGGCGGCGATCCGAGGGTGGCGGCGCAGAAGACCATCGACAGCCGCATGGTGGACAGTCGTGAACCTGCCGATTGGGACGAAGCGTTGCGGATGGCCCGTCAATGCGATGTGATAGTAGCGGCCATGGGCGAGAATGTGATGCTCAGCGGAGAAAACCGCGACCGCACGAAACTCACGCTCCCCGGACGGCAGGAAGAATATGTAAATGAGCTTATCGCTACGGGGAAGCCGGTGATACTGGTGGTATTCGGCGGACGCGCACAGGTAATCAGCGATTTGGCAAGGAAATGCACGGCGGTGCTTCAGGCCTGGTATCCGGGCGAAGAAGGAGGCAATGCGGTGGCCGACATTCTTTATGGCAACGTGTCTCCGTCCGGCAAACTATGTGTCAGCTATCCGGCTGTCGAGCTTCATGAGCCTGTATGCTATAATTACGGCCTGGAGAATGACTCCCGTATTGCATGGCCATTCGGTTATGGCTTGAGCTATACTGCCTTTGAATATGGCGGGATGCGGATGGACAGGCAGGCAGAAACTACCGCTGAATCGTTTGATATTGAAGTTGATGTAAAAAATGCGGGCAAGGTCGATGCTGACGAAGTGGTGCAGATTTATGTTTCTCCGATTGACAGCGAATCCCGGTTGAAACCTGTCCAGCTCCAAGGATTCGCGCGGATTGGCCTCAAGGCCGGAGAAAAACGGACAGTGAGGTTCAGGCTTTTCCCGGAGCAATTGGGATATTATGCCGATGGCGCATGGAACATAGCGCCGGGGCGTTATCTGATCAAGGTGGCTGCGTCATCGCAGGATATACGTCTGGAGCAGGAAATAGAGCTTACAGGAAAACATCATCTGAAAAAGCTGCGTGATCATTATCTCTCAGAGGTGGTGGATCGATAGAAGGGGATAACGACCTCCTTATGACCGGTTCCCGTCAACGCCCGGTGTCCTTGTCGGTGATAGAAAGCTGTATAATATGGGACAGAAGCGTTGTACGGGGCCGGTCGCGAGGTTTGAAAATGTTGCCAAAAGGTTCGGTTTTTGGTAATATGCCATATCGCGTTCCAAATGGTATTGGCACTTTGAGGTATAATGTGTAAATTTGTAACGCCTTAAATTTATACTACCTTAAACTTATACCACCTTATAGTGCGGCCTAAACCAAATAGGAATCCCATGTCAAGGACTCGTATGCCGGTTCTCGCTATAGTCCTGTTGATCGTAACGCTGGTCCATGCCGGGTCGAGCGGGATTAATTCGTATGTGACTCCATTGTCGGTAATTAACGATCTGCCTTCCAATTCCGTAAGCATGGCCTACGAGGACAGAGACGGATATATCTGGCTCGGGACCCAGGACGGTCTGTGCAGATATGACGGCTACAGGCTGAAGACATGGCGCTCGCACAGAGGGAATCCCGGCCTTCTGACCGACAATGACATCTCGGCCATCGCGGAGGACCGCGGAAAGAACATACTGATAGGCACACGGCATGGTCTGAACGTTCTGAACGCCGCACGCACCGCTGTGTCGCATCCCTCTCACCCCGATCTGCGCGATTATGAGATACGGGACATTGTCCCCCATAAGGACAACACGGTATGGATCGGCACTTACCGCAGGCTGGTCAGGGCCTCGGAACGTCTTGACAGCGTGTGGAATTATGAATCCTCGCTTCCCACTACGAGTGTCAACACCGTGTATCGTGACCATGACGGCAACATCTGGGTGTCGCTATGGCAAAAAGGCATATACCGGTATAATCCTGGGACCGACAGGTTTGAGAAAGGCCCTGCGATAGGCAGGGACGATAACCCGATGCGGATGCTCCAGGTAGGGGATTCGTATCTGATCGGGACATGGGGCAACGGGCTATGGCGTCTGTCAGGCCGGGCAGCTGGAGGCTATGCGGCTGCTCCGGTACATATCGTGGGAACGGACGACAATCTCGACATCATATTCGGACTCGCTTCCGACAGACATGGCAATGTATGGCTTATAAGTCATTCGGGAGTGTACTCGGGCAGGCTGCAAGGCGACACACTCTACCTTGACGACATATCCAAGCTGAGCGAGCCGATGAACAATATGTTCAACCGGATCATGTGTGACAAAGACGGGAATATATGGATCACGGCCAGCAGCGAGGCCGCATACATAATCAGCCAGAAGGATGCCGTCATATCCCGTGTATCGATTCCCGCATTCTCAAAGGGAAATAAGAAAATAAAACCGTCGATCAGGGCACTGTATCATTACGCCGGCCGGCTATGGTTCAATCAACCGAGGATCGGTCTGGTGATATATGACATAGACGGCGGTAAGGTGTTGCCGGTCCAGGGCATGATATCGGTAGCCGATCCGGAAAGTCTGACGGAAGTATATGTCATTACTGAATTTGCCGATGAACCGGGCCGTATATATGTAGGTCCGGAACACTATCCGATGATTTACATCTTCGACAGGAGGGACGGCATTCACATCGCGGATCAGATAATGCTGAATCCCGATGGCTTTGACGGCGGCTCGCCGAGACATATCGTAAAGGATAGACAGGGCAACCTGTGGATAGCCACGGACAAGCATGTGTTGTTCCGTGGCGCGGACGGCAGGATTGTCAACGCCATCGATGGCCTGCGGGACGTGCAGTCCATGTTGCCTGACGAGAATGGAAACGTATGGATCGCAAGTCCCTCCAAAGGAATTTTCAAGCTGAATGTGTCGGCCAAGAGGGGAAATGCGGGCATTCGGGCCATACCGGTTGCCGGTACATCGCAATATTCCATAGTGGACATGGCCAGGGACAGAAACCATAACACGATATGGGCCATCGGCAAATTGGGACATGTCATCGGGCTTGACAGACGTACGGGCCGCAAGGTGGAGATAGATGAAATGCCTGATTTCCGCAATTCCGAGTATCTGCAGGATATTGTGGTGGATAAGAACAATAACAAATGGCTGTCGTCCGGCAAATACATATTCAGGTTCAGCCCCGATTTCAAGAATTGCGTTCAATATAGCGTTCGTGACGCCCATGGCGGCGACCCGAGGCTTAACAAGGGAGCTGTGTATTATGATGGCGATACGAATACAATCTATTACGGATGCTACGGCGGATATCTGAACGTCAGCGCCGAAACAGTGGCCACAGGTGCCGAATCACAGTTCCCGCCCAGAATCACGGATGTGAAGTTGTCGGGGCAGTCTCTTATAGGAGATCCGGACAACGCCACCGATTTTAACGGCAAGACAATCTATATTCCGGCCTATGCCAAGGATATACAGTTTGAATTCTCGACCCTTCAGTATGCCAACCCCGACAAGATCCGCTATTCCTATCGGTTGAAAGGCGTGGATAAGGACTGGGTGTCGGTCGACGGCGGATCGCCCATAGGCTTCTATAACAACATCCCCAGCGGGGATTATGTCCTTGAGGTACGCGCCACGGACGACAACGGGCAGTGGGGCGCTCCGGCCCGATACCGCATACGGAAGGAAGCCGCATGGTACGAGACATGGTGGGCTTATGCCGCATATTTCCTGATTTTATGTCTCACAATAGCCTGTATCTACATATATGTGCGTCGACGCAACCGGGAGAGGAACGCCGTGCGCGCGGCACAGCTTGAAAAGAAGAATGCCGAGGAACTCGCTGAAATAAAACTGAAATATTTCGCCAACATATCGCACGATTTCCTTACGCCCATCACCATAATATCGTGCCTGGTGGACGACGTGGAGACGGTGTACGGCAAGATTGGTCCGCATCTGGACAAGATCAGGTTCAATCTTGCGAAAGTGAAGGCTCTGATCCAGCAGATTCTGGATTATAGAAAGATAGAGACGGGCAATATGCGCCTGAGTGTATCCGAGAACGAACTTTGCGACTTCGTGGACCAGATATGCCGCAATCATTTCCAGCCGTTGATGGACAAGAAACACATCAATTTCAACTATGAGCATGACTGCGAGCCGATAGTGGGATATTTTGATGTGGACAAGGTGGAGAAGATACTGTTCAACATCATATCCAACGCCTACAAGTACACTCCCGAGGGAGGTTCCATCGACGTGAAGGTCAACAATGAGACCGCCGACGGCAGGGAGATGGCGGTGATAAGGGTGTCGGATACGGGTGTAGGCATCTCTAAAAAGGACCTTGACAAGATATTCACGCGCTTCTACACCATCGACCGGGAGGAACGTGTGGAGTCAAACGGCATAGGACTCTCACTGGTGAAGGATCTCGTGGAACTGCATCATGGGTCAATTTCGGTTGAAAGCGCGCCCGGCAAGGGGAGTGTGTTCACGCTTAGAATCCCAGTGTCCGGAGAATGTTACGCCAACGAGGAGATTGCCGATCTCGATATGGTGGATTCGCAGTTATGCGCCAGTCTGCCCAAGGACCTCGACACGCTTGATGCGTCGGACGAACCGGTGAACCGGGACATAACCCTGCTTCTGGTGGAGGACAACGAGGAGCTGTTGCTTGTGATGAGCAAGATATTTGCACGGACATACCATGTCCTTGTGGCCCGGAACGGCAAGGAGGCTCTGGCCATAGTGGAAAAGAACGACGTGGACATAATAGTCAGCGACGTGATGATGCCGGAGATGGACGGCCTCGAGTTCTGCCATCTGCTGAAATCGGACATCCGGACCAGCCATATCCCCATCATCCTGCTTACCGCCAAGAGCCGTCCGGAGGACCGTGTGGAGTGTTACAGGGCCGGTGCCGACGGTTATATCTCGAAACCCTTCGAACTGCCCGTGCTGGTGGCACGCATCGACAACTTCATCACCAACAAGCAGAGCCGGCAGGAGAAATTCAAGGACACCTCGGAGGTGGATTCCTCGTCGCTTGAACTTTCCTCTCTTGACAAGGAATTTCTTGATAAAGTCATAGCGCTGGTCAACGAGCATATCGACGACGAGGCATTTGACATAGACAGTCTTGCCCGTGAGGTATGCATGTCGCGCTCGTCGATGTACAGGAAGGTCAAAGCCATAACGGGAATGTCTCCGGTGGAACTGGTCAGGAACATCAAGCTGAAAAGAAGCTACGAGCTGCTGAGGGAGGGCCGCATGAGCGTCTCGCAAGTGGCATACGCGGCAGGATTCTCCAATCCCAAATATTTCTCCACATGCTTCAAGGAACAGTTCGGAATCTCGCCGCGCGACGTCGTGGGACGTCAGAAATAAAGGATTGACCGATTTTTATACAAGATTGAATGAATAGTTGAAGACTTGTCGTAGGCTTTGTTGTAATTTTGCGGTTGAAACAAACTGAGAAGTGGTTTAGTTGAAACAAACAGAGAAGTGTTTAATCAACCTCAAAGCCTTACACCATGAAATTCGTAACTGACCTGAAGAAATATGCCTATGCACCGGCTGTGGCCGGAAATCGGAAATCCGTTCGGAATCGCAAGACCGAGTTCCGGATGAAACGCACGTTCTGCATCATCGCCGCGATGGTGTGCTGCGCCCTTTTCGTGACGGCGCGGGAGCAGCTTACCGACATTCCCACCGTATATATCGACACCGAGAACCATGCCCCGATCAACGGCAAGGAGGATTATGTGAAGGGAACGGTTACGGTAGTGAGTTCGGACGAGAACGAGTGCGCCACCGCACTTGCGATGGGCATCAGAGGACGGGGCAACTCCACATGGAATATGCCCAAGAAACCATACCGTATCAAATTCGACTCCAAGACTAATTTCCTCGGCTTGAAAGCCAAGGCCAAGAACTGGGTGTTGCTGGCCAACTATGCCGACAAGACGTTGCTTCGTAACGCCATGGCTTTTGAGATGAGCAAATTCATGGGATTCGAGTTCACTCCGTCCATCAAGTTTGTGGACGTAGTGCTGAACGACAGATATTTAGGCAATTATATGGTTTCCGACCAGGTGGAGGTCAATAAAAACCGTGTTCCGGTAGAGGAACAGGAGCCGACCGATGTGACGGAACCGGAGATAACGGGCGGCTATCTTCTTGAAATCGATGGCTTTGCCGATGGCGAGCCTGTCTGGTTCAAGACCCCGCGCGACATGAAGGTCACAATCAAGTATCCCAAGGATGATGAGATAAACCAGCAGCAGCGGCAGTATATCTCCGATTATATATGCGATTTCGAGGAGAGACTCTTTTCCGACAATTATACCGATCCCGAGACCGGCTACCGTGCGTTGGTTGACGAGAAGTCGCTTATAGACTGGTATATAGCGTGTGAGCTTACGGGCAACAGCGACAGCTTCTGGAGCACATACGTCTATAAGAAGCGCAACGACGGTCATATCTGTTTCGGGCCGCTGTGGGACTTCGACATAGCCTTCAACAACGACAACCGGCTGGGCAATGCAGTGAATCTCATGATGCGCGACGCCGCCCATGAACCCAAGACCTGGATACACAGGATGTGGAAGGACGACTGGTTCCGCACCGCTGTCAACCGGCGATGGACCGAGCTGATGAAGGAGGGCCTGCGGGAGCACCTGCTGGACAAGGCCGACGAATATGCGCAGCTAATCGATGCCTCGCAGAAGATGAATTTCAATACCTGGAAGATACTGCCCAACCAGGTGTATCTCGAGGTGAAACTGTTTCCGACATACGGCGAAGGGGTGGAGTATCTGAAATGGTATATCGACGCCCGATGCGATGTCCTTACCGAAAGTTTCGCAGAGACGGATCCGGCACTGAAGAACGTGGAGTTTGACGTGACGCAGCAATACCTGATACGCCATTCCAGCGGACTGTACCTCTCGGAAAGCAACGGGAAATGCGTGCTCGGCCATGAGGATGAAGCCTCGCTGATACAGTTCGAGAATGTTGAGGCCGAAAGTTATGTGTACGGTATGCACAGCAACAGCAGCAGCTATCTTGCCAGCGATCAGGGCTGGATGTTCGAGTTCCACTCCGATCTGAGCAGTCCTTATTCCCATTTTGCTGTGGAACGTTCGCCGGAGGCCGGGTCGGTGCTGATCAAGAACATAGGACGCGACCGCTATCTGGGCACCGATGACAACAACCGTGGCGGCGGCATTTACACCGACAAGTCGGGTACGGACGTGAAGCATTACTGGCGTCTGGAGACATTGCCCGAAAGCGGGGTCGGATCCATACGGGACGTATCGGGCAGGATTGTTGCCGATGGCGGACTTATCAGCCTGAAGGGAGCCTATGCAACGGATATAAAGGTGTTCTCGATATCGGGCGAGCTGCTTGTCTCCGGCCCGGGGAGCGTCGTCATGAATCCGGGTGCGAAAGGCGTGTTCATTGTGGTGGCCACGGACGCTGCGGGTAGACGATACCATGCAAAACTCATAATAAGATGAGTCACCTATCCCATATCCATAGGAAGAATCAACTATCCATATACCCAAAATAACCAACAATTAACTTAATTATCATGAAAAAAATCTATGCATTGCTCATGGTGATGCTGGGGTTCCTCGTGCAGACCGTATGCGCGGAGACGCTCCTCACGCCTGATCCTGCCAAGACCTACATGATACAGCACTCAAGCGGTCTGTTCTTGACGGTCGACGGGAATTCCGCAAAGATTATGCCAGCCGGAGCCGGTGATTCGCAGAAGTTTACCGTGACTCCTGTGGAAGGCGCCGAGGCTACTTACAACATCAAGCTTGAGGATGGCCGTTATTTCGGCAGTGACTCAGGCTGGACCGTCATCTTCATGGACGATCCCTCGGATGCCTTCACGCAGTATACGTTCTGGCAGTCTACCGAACCTGATCATTTCAAGATGTTCAACGAGGGCCGTCAGGGATATGTCGGTACCGACCAGAACAGCGAGGGTGCCGGAGTCTATACCAACAAGAGCGGTAACGACGGCAAGCATGCCTGGAAGTTCGTAGAGGCTACCGACGGCGTGATTTACGATGCGCTGACCAATGCCATATCGAGCGCTCAGTCCGCTCTGGAAGGAATCGAGATCGGCGCCGAGCCCGGCATGTATCCGCAGGAGGCCGTGGATGTCCTCAATGCCGCCATTGCGACTGCTCAGGGTTTCCTGACATCTCAGGACCAGATGGCCGTAAACGAGGCCGCAAAGACCCTCAACACCGCGATTTCGACATTCTTGGCCCAGCGTATCGTGTTCAACGCACTGGAGGGCAAGCAGTATGTATTCGTCAATATCGCAACGAATTTCGTGATGGGCATGACCGATACCAACGAGGCTGCCCTGCAGTCGCCCACAGGCAATATCCGCCAGAAATTCGAGATAGTTCCGGTGGAAGGATGTCGTAACGCGTTCAACCTCAAACTTGCAGACGGCTCGGGATTCCTGACCCGCAAGGGTGGCTGGAACACTACGGTGGGCACGGATGCCACCGCTGATGTCGCTAAATTTGAATTCGAGATCTCGGATCTCGCGAACTCAGTATATCGCTTCAAGAAATTCCGGGAATGGGGTTATTGTGCCACGGACGGCACGACCGAAGGGTCGCTTGTATATACTGACAAGGATACCCGCGCCACTTCCAACTGGAAGGTGGTCCTCGTAGAGGAAGGCCAGCTCCTGACATTCGGTCTGGAGGCTTCCATCGCCAACGCCGAGAAGTTTATCGCCGAGGCTGTCGTCGGTACACAACCGGGCATGTATCCCCAGAGTGCCGTAGACGCGCTTTCTGCCGCTCTCGCCACGGCCAAGGCCGCTACCTATACAACACAGGATGAGGTAAACGCCATCACGGCCACCCTCAACGAGGCCATCAACGCCTTCCTTGCCGCTGAAATCGACCCCTGGTTCGAGCCTCTGCCCAATACGGCTTACCGTTTCTCGGTACGTAAGTACAACACCAAGTTCCTGACCAACAACGGCACGGATGCGAAGACCACATCCGAATTCGAATCGGGCAAGACGGCCCAGCACTGGACGTTCCAGCCTGTCGAGGGTCTGGAGCATACCTTCATCGTCAAGAACGACGGCAAGGCGCTGTCGTACGGCGGCACCGTCAGCGAGGTCGCTGACGCCGACGCTCCCAAATGGACCGTGGTATATTGCCGGACCATCGATGACCTCGATTACTTCGCTCTCGTGGAATACGACAACCCCACCCAGGTCGTGACTTTCGGAGGCGGCAACAACTTCGCTATCCAGAATCTGGACAAGGGAAGCAACGCCCATCAGGCACGTTTCCTCCGTGTGGATCCCGCCAACGACCCCTATCTCTATGATCTGGAATATGCTGTGGCCAAGGCCAAGGCAGCCCTGAAGAGCGTGACACGCGGCAACGAGCTGGGACAGTGGAGTGATGCCAAGTGCGATGCCTTCCAGGCCATCATCACGGCAGCCGAGACCCTCACCGGCGCCACACAGGAAGAAGTTGACGCCAAGGTGACGGAGCTTAACGAAGCCCGCGTCAACTTCCTGCAGAATCCCAACACGGTGAATAAGGATGCCATCGACGCCGCGATAGCCGCCGCCAAGACCAAGGTCGCAGCCGCTCAGATCGGTGTGAACGTAGGCGAGTACTATCCGCGCGATATCGAGGCGTTCGAGGCCAAGATAGCCGGATTCGAGGAATCAGCCAAGACTGTGTCCGAGCAGGAAGCAGCCGACGCTCTTGCCGCTGAAATCGTTGCCGCTACCGAGGCATTCACAGGCAACACCGAGGTTCAGTCCGCAGGCGACGTGCTCGCCGACGTGATCCGCTGGTGCGAGGCACTGTACGAGGCCGAGAAAGACAATGTCGGCGACAACAAGGGCCAGCGTCCCCAGTCCGTGGTGGATGCCTTCAAGGCCGCCATCGATGCCGCAAAGGCCGTAACGGAGGCTCAGGTTACCGACATCGAGGCTCTCCTCGACGCCCGCTATGCTTTCCTGAACGGTGCGGTATCCATCGACCGCACACCCCTCCGCAAGGCAATCCAGAAAGCTGAGGCCGAGCCTTACACCGACCTGAAGGGCGGTGATTTCGACGGATATTATCCGCAGAATCTCATCGATACGTTCAATGCGGCTCTGACAGCTGCCAAGGAGGCCGAGGCCGACATGAGCAAGACTCAGGAGGAAATCAACGCATGTACCAATGCTCTGAACGATGCCATGGTGGCTCTTGACAGAAACAAGGTCGTGATTAGCTTCACGGCTCTGGATGCCGCTATTGAGGCCGCAGACCAGGCTTTGGCCAAGGCTGTGGTGATCGGCAGCGAGCCGGGCCAGTGCCCGCAGAGTGTAGTGGATGCTCTCAAGAACGTGATCGATGCCGCCAAGGCCATAGATCGCGCCGCCATAAATCAGACCAATGTCGATGCCAAGGTCACGGAGCTTAACGAGGCCGTGGTTACGTTCCGCACCGAACTGGTGAACAGTACCGGCATCACCGCCGCCATCACTTCTGCACAAGCCGTTCTGGCCGGCGCCACCGAAGGCTTCAAGCCCGGCAACTATCCGGCATCCGCCACAGCGGCTCTCTCCGCAGCAATAGCAGCCGCACAGGAGATAGCATCAAATGACGAGGCCGCACAGGCAGATCTGATCCAGGCCGTTCAGGCCCTGAATCAAGCTGTGGAAACTTTCAAGGCAACCGTGATTCCGCCGCACGATCTCACGGAGATAAACGCTCTCATCGCCGAGGCCGAGGCTTTCATCGCCGAGACCAAGACCGATGACTTCACTCTCAACATGATGCTCGCAGAGGCCAAGGAGATTGTGGCGGATGCCGACAATCACACCAAGTCCGAAATCCAGACTGCCTGCGACAATCTTCGCAAGGCTCTCGATTTTGCCAAGCAGAGCAGTGGCGTCAGCGGCTTTGAAGCACAGGGTGTAAGTATCGAGAGCAAGAACGGTGCCTTGGTGGTATCGGGTCTCAGAGGAGAATGCACCGTCATGGTATTCAACATGGACGGACGCCTCATGTCGAACGTGCGCACCGTCGGTTCCGAGTATTCGGTCAGCCTCGCTGCTGGATGCTATGTAGTGGCAATCCAGGGTGAAGGTTATGCCGCACGCAAGGTGATAGTAGTGAAATAATAAAAAGAACTAATCAATTATCAATAATAACATTCATGAAAAGACAGTATTGCAAAATCCTGCTGGCGGCTCTGGCCCTGTCGACTGCGGTCGGCCTGGCCTCGGCCACGCCGGTGGTGACGCTCGGAGACCAGACGTCGGAAACCGTCAAAGGTCCCTCCAAGGCAGCCCAGCGTCTTGTGATCAACGGGACGGGGGCAAGCGAGAGCTTTGAGGTCAATGCGTCCAATCTCCCCGAGGATATCACCATCACGGCCACTCCCGGTCTGGAGGTATTCCCGACCAAGTTGCCGGCCAACGCCACGGGCGCCAAGGTATATGTGACCATGCGCAGCACGCTGCCCGTCAAAAACGGGCAGGTGATACTGCGCAGCGGCGACTTCCGCGGTTATGTGCGTGTCGAGGCTAATCCCACACCCCTGCAGACCAAGGACCTGAGCAAGAATCCGGTATTCACAGGCACCGAAAAGAGGGTGTCGTATCGTGAGGCCGACGGCTTCAAGCCCGGCGAGAACGGATATACGGTGGAATTCCGCGTAAAGCTCGGCAGCGACCGTAATGCGTTCGACGTATATGGCGTCACTCCGGAAGGAGCGTCGTTCAAGGCATACGTGGATCCCGAGGCAATGGGTCTGTACAACGGCAGCTCCAAGATCGGTTTCGAGAATCCGCTGACAACAGCTGATGGCGGCAAGAAGCAGTTCTACAACACCGATGGGAAATTCCACACCTACCGCTACTCCGTGACGAGCGACAAGCGTGTGTTCGTATACCGCGACGGTATACAGATAGCCGCGCTTCGTGCCAAGGACTACGGCACACAGCCTGAATGGGCCGTGGCAAACGGCGAGATCAGCGAGAATCTGCTGAAGAACGGCAACTTCGAGGGCGAGTGGAACATGCGTGCCACCGACAGCCTCGTCAACAAGGTGGAAGGCTGGATTGTGGATCCCATCGACCGCTACAACTGTACTTACGAGGTGCCGAATCTCGAGGTCAACAACGAGCTTGACTTCAACAACCATGTGCTGAAGCTGCAGCGTTACAACTGGAACGACGGCTGGGGCTCGGGAACTGTGTCGCAGATCGTTGACGTAGCTCCCAACAGCACCTACAGCCTGAGCTTCCTGGCCGGCGGCGGAATGGACCTTAAGAGCGGCGCCATCATGAGTTCGGTGAAGCTGCAGGAGGTTCAGGATTCCCGTCTTGGCTCCTCCGTCGACATCACGAACGAGGAGGGTCTGGTGAACTACGGACTCAACTACACCACATCGGCCGACTGCAAGCAGCTGAAGGTTGTGGTTTACAACGAGCGCTTCCTCAACGGCGGCGGCTGGGGCTCGAACCCGCAGCCCTTCTATGTCGACGAGATGGCTCTGGTGGGACAGTCCCGCACGCTCGACCAGCTGGTGGGCTTCGAGAGCCACGGCAATCTCGAGTACTTCACGTACGACGCTACAGGTGCGTACGCTCCAGTGACCCCCGTGCTCGAACCCGCTCAGAAGACATTGGTGATCGACGGCACCGGCAGCTCGAAGACAGTGAAGGTCAGAATCGCCGATCTGGTATCGGCCGACAAGATCAGTGTAACCGCCACGAAGGGATTCTCGGTATCGCCCGAAACCCTTGACGCCGACAAGGACGGTGAGATAACGGTGACGCTCAACAGCACTCTGGATAACGTGGACGGCAAGATCATACTTCGTGCCGGCGATCTGCGCAAGTACATCAGCCTCACCGGCCACGGCACGGCTCTGGAACGCAAGGACATCAAGGCCAATACGGTGTGCAGCGGCGATGACAGCAATGCATTCACCCACCGCGCGGCAGACGGCTTTACGCCCGGCAAGGATGGCTATACCGTAGAATTCCGTGTCAAGGTCAAGAGCGACCGCAACGAGTTCAATGCGTATGCAGTGACACCCGAAGGCAACGCGTTCAAGACATACGTCAACTCCGGCGAGATAGGTTTCTATAATTCCGGCAGCAAGATCAGCATTCCCAATCCCGCGACGTCGGCAACAGGCGGCAAGTCACAGTTCTATAACACCGACGGCAAGTTCCATACTTACCGCTATGCCGTGACATCCGACGGTCGTGTGGTGGCATACCGTGACGGCATCGAGATAGCGCGCGTACGCGCCAAGGACTACGGCATGCAGCCTGAATGGGCCGTTGCAAACGGCGAGGTCAGCACTAACCTGCTGAAGAACGGCAACTTTGAGGGTGAATGGAACGTGCGTGCCACCGATAGCCTCGTCAACAAGATCGAAGGCTGGGTTGTGGATCCCATCGACCGCTACAACTGTACGTACGAGGTGCCGAACCTCGAGGTCAACAACGAGCTTGACTTCAACAACCATGTGCTGAAGCTGCAGCGTTACAACTGGAACGACGGCTGGGGCTCGGGAACTGTGTCGCAGATCGTTGACGTAGCTCCCAACAGCACCTACAGCCTGAGCTTCCTGGCCGGCGGCGGCATGGACCTCAAGAGCGGCGCCATCATGAGTTCGGTGAAACTGCAGGAGGTTCAGAACTCCCAGCTCGGCACATCCGTCGACATCACGAACGAGGAGGGCCTGGTAAACTACGGACTCAACTACACCACATCGGCCGACTGCAAGCAGCTGAAGGTGGTGGTGTACAACGAGCGCTTCCTCAACGGCGGCGGCTGGGGCTCGAACCCGCAGCCCTTCTATGTCGACGAAATGACACTTGCCGGCCAGAGCCGCACGCTCGACCAGCTGGTGGGCTTCAACCGGGGCGGTGTCAATGTCGAGTATTTCGCATACGATCCTACCGGTGCATACGCACCTCTTGCTCCCGGCTTCGGCGATGACATCAGCGGCATCAATGACATCGACGTCAATGAGAAGGCGTTCGCCGTGGCCAATGCCGAAGGACTGGCTGTGTATAATGTCGAGGACGGCACTACGGTGACGGTATACGACACAATGGGCGCAATCGTGGCCAAGGTGCGTGACTATGCTCCCGGATCCACCGTCGCATTGCCGCGACGTGGCGTCTATATCTGCGTGGTGCGCGGAAGCAATGGCGACCGCAACTTCAAACTTGTATTTTAGGACTCTTAGATAGACATAGCAAGCGTAAGTAATTTTTAATCCGTCGGGTGAGTCCCGGAACAGAATCCTCCGGGACTCACCCTCTTAATTCTTAAAACCTTTACTATGAATAGCCTTATAGATGACAGGTGACATAACAAACGACACTGATTAATACATGATATAATATGGATATCAAGTCAATACTATTGACAGCGCTTGTCCTGGCGGCTCCGGCCGCGGGTCATGCCGCGAACACTATAACCCCCGGCGCACGATGGAACGATACGTCGGGACAACACATCAACGCCCATGGAGGTTGCGTGGTGTTTCATGAGGGGACATATTACTGGTTCGGCGAGGACCGTACAGGCTCCGTCAGCAACGGCATAAGCTGTTACACCTCGACCGACCTTTACAACTGGAAACGCCGCGGACTGGTGTTCAAGGCATCGCAGGCTCTTGATCCGGAGACGGGCAAGTGTATTCTGGAGCGCCCCAAGGTAGTGTACAACGAGAACACAGGCAAGTGGGTGATGCATATACACTGGGAGAACGGTCTGGGCTACGGCGAGGCACGGATATGCGTGGCCACGGCCGATGCAGTGGACGGCAACTATCAGTTCGTCAGCACCTATCGACCGAATAACAAGGACTCGCGCGACCAGACACTTTTTAAGGATACTGACGGCAAAGCCTATCATTTCGGCTCGACCGACATGAACACCAACATGCACGTGGCCCTGATGGCTCCGGATTATCTCGTGCCCGAGACCAATCCGGTGACCGAGACCAAGATACTCAACGGACTTCGTTACGAGGCACCGGCCATCTTCCGTGTAGGCGACATCTACTTCGGCCTTTTTTCCGGTTGTACGGGCTGGGATCCCAACCCCGGTCACAGCGCCACGTCTACTGAGATACTGGGCTACTGGGAGCCGGGACGGAATTTCGCCATCGACAACGGAGCCTCCACCACCTACCGGAGCCAGAGCACATACGTGCTGAAGGTGGAAGGCTACGAAGGAGCCTATATCTACATGGGCGACCGCTGGGACAGCGGGGACGTGGGCGGCAGGTCGGAATATGTATGGCTGCCTCTCAGCGTGCGTTCCGGTGCGCCTACGGTGAAATGGTACGACAGCTGGTCGCTCGACGTGTTCGCTGACTGCGACCGCTTCAAGCGGCCCGCGGAGCTGTCCGACGGCATGGAAGTCCGTCTGCTGGACAAGTATTCCGACCGCTGGATGTCTACCAAGGGCAACGGGTTCTATATCGATAACGATGACGATGCTACCAACATGGATTTCCGTCTCGAGTCCACGGACAATCCGTATCAGTGGCGCATAGTCGAAGTGAAGTCCGGCCAGAGGCTGGAGTCGGTGTATGGCGCGCTGATGCTGATGCAGCCCAAGAATGCCGATACACAGACATGGCGATTTGAGCTGGAGGAGGACGGTTGTTACAGGCTCCAGTGCGTGGCCGACGGCAAGTTCCTCTCCGTGTCCGGCGGCTCCCAGGGCGCCGGGTCTCCGATATTCATGGCGCGCGACGGAGCCAGCACGTCTCAGAGCTTCGGCGTGTATTTCGACAGCCGCGCCCACGATTACCAGGCCTGTCTCTTATACACATCTCCGAGCCCACGAGACTAAGGCGAATCTCGT
>ERZ1026968.55-NODE-55-length-71499-cov-9.339931_pt1 | contig 71499 bp, 73 predicted proteins | sample MGYA00519295_ERZ1026968 | MGnify/ENA primary metagenome ERZ1026968 (study PRJEB26926, sample SAMN06164480) | human gut metagenome | biome: ENVO:00009003; feature: ENVO:2100002; material: ENVO:00002003 | host: Homo sapiens | place: USA | collected 2012 ...
TGCTGACGTCGTATGATGGGAAAAAGATAAGCTATGACGAGATAGGCAACCCGACTAGCTACTATAACGGCAAGAACTGGAAAATGACGTGGGAAAACGGACGTCAGCTTTCGCAGATAAAGCGCGGTAGCAAGACATGGGACTTTACCTACGACATGTCGGGAGTGCGCTCAGGAAAGACCGTGACCACAACGGATTCAACGACGGGCGAGACGACGAGCACCGAGTATAAGTACACAACCCTGAGCGGCAAGCTCGTCAGGGTTGAGTATAATACGACGGTTCTGGACATTGTCTATGACGAGGCAGGGCAGCCGTTCTCGATACGTTATAAGGGAAAGCCAACGGCGACTGGAACGCTGTATTACTACGTTCTGAACGCGCAGGGCGACGTGGTAGGTCTGCTGAACGCGGCAGGCGAGCTTGTGGTAGAGTATGAGTACGACCCATGGGGTATGGAGCCACATGGCACGGGCAGTCTTGGGCATTGTTTATACCAGCAAGCTGTATTACAGTTAAAAAGGAGTAAGAAACCTGTTGTTTCTTACTCCTTTGTTTTTCTCTATGTTATATTGCTTTAATCGCCCTGTATGGATGTGGCTATCGAATTATAGACCGTGTCCTTATCGTCGCACATGACCATGACGACCGTGCCGCCGTCCAAAGTCTCAAGCCGCGCATTTTGCGCAATCTCGTACTGATCGGGGAGATAGCGCTCAAAGCTCTCACATTGCCGGTCGATAAAGCTCTGAAGGCCGTTTCTAACGGTCTCTTCCCTGCCCTCGGCGGGTTTTACCACAACAATGCCGTAAGCATTGACATTCATAAGCGATACGCTCATGGCAAGAGCTTCGGCGTCGTCGCGTGTGAATCCGATTAAATCATAGAGCATATCGGACACGACCTCGTCGCCAATATCGTCGCTGCCAAGCGTGACGGGGAATGCGTCGTTGAGCTCATCGTCCCTGGCGCCGGTGATGGCCTCGGCATAGAGCTTTTCAAGCTCCTCAGGGCTGAGTCCGGCCGTTTTTGACTTGGCTGAGCAGCCGCTTATAACGGTCAGGACAACGGCCAGCGCAAGTATGAGCGTGATCAGTTTTTTCATAATAGCATCCTCGCTAAGTCAGGGGCGCGCCGCTGATGTTAGAACGGGAAGCCCATCGGGCTGAGCCTGCTCATTGCCTGATTGGTCGCGTCCTCGCTCTGGGTGATCGCCTCGTTTACCGCAGCGACGATCATGTCCTGAAGCATTTCGACATCCTCGGGATCGACTGCGGAGGGATCGATCTCAATGCTCTTGAGCATACGGGTGCCGACCATGGTCGCCTTTACTGCGCCGCCGCCGACGGTGGAAACGAATTCCTTGCTCTCAAGCTCCTGCTGCATCTTCATGAATTCTTCCTGCATCTTCTGAGCCTGCTTCATCATGTTTCCGCCGGGCATACCGCCGCGAAATCCGCCTTTTGCCATAATTAGTTCCTCCTATGTGTAGATCAAATTAAATAAACCGTGTTTCCTTGAACTTTCTCAGCTCTTCAAGGCTGCGCCTCGGCTCGGCGGGATCGTCTCTCAGCTCCTCGAGCTGTATCCGCAGACTTCTGCCGGTGACGAGATTTGCCGCCTCGCGCAGACGCATAAGAACGTCCTGATTGTTTATCGCATTGTAGAAAAATCCGGGCGCTACCCTCAGCCGCAGCGTGTCGTACCCCACCTCGCAGATCGTCTGCGACGGATCTGTCAGTATTGGGATGATGCCCCTTGGCAGATTGTCCTCGGCGTTTTCGACTATCGCCGCCCAGAGCGCGGTATTATCCGTGGGTGCGTCCGCCGCCTGAGGCGCGGCGTCGGGATTGAGCTGTACGGGCGATGCCTTATCGAGCAGATCGTCCTCCGGCTGATACTCCGAGAAAGCGGAAAGATCAAGCTCATCCTCCGGCTCCTCGGCCGCAGTTTCGCGCCTTACGGGAGGGGCTTCGTCAAAGGGAAGCTCGGAAAGCGTGGAGCGGTACTCCTCCTCATCATCTTCCTCGGCGTCGGGTATAGCGGCGCATAGGCCGTGCTTCATGTCCTCCTCTATGCGGGAGACCCTTGCGCGCAGCTCGTCCATCCCCTCGATCAGCGTGGGGTCGGAGAGCGAGATTATGCACAGCTCCGCTGTAAGCCTCGGGCTTTTGGAGTCCTTTATTTTAATAAGGTAATCCGAGACCGTATTTATGCGGCTGAGGATCTCTGCCTTCGTGAGCTTCTTGCAGAAGACCTCGAGCATATCCTTGCTGAACCGGCCGGAGAGCAGCCCGTCGCTGGCCTTTGGCGCAACGGACAGCATAAGGCAGTCGCGCAGCAGGGTGTTAAGCTCGCCGAGAAGGGTAGCGGGATCTTTGCCATCGCCCCAAAGCTCGGTGAAAAGCTCGAGAGCCGCGTCGGCGCTGCGCTTGACGGTGCAGTCCAGAAGCTGGGCTGTGCGCCGGTTGCCCGTAAGCCCCATTGCCGAGTACACGGCGTCAACGTCGATGACCTCCGCGCCCGAGCACTGATCCAGAAGTGAAAGCGCGTCACGCATACCGCCCTCGGCAAGTCCGGCAATAAGCTCGGCTGCTTTGCGGTCGAGGCTTAGACCCTCGCACTTTGCAACATGCTCAAGATGACCGGCGATTGTGCCTGCGTCAAGCCGCTTGAAGCTATGCCGCTGGCAGCGGGAGAGTATAGTTGCGGGAACCTTGTTGAGCTCCGTCGTTGCGAGGATAAAAACAAGGTGCTCGGGCGGCTCTTCAAGGATTTTCAGCAGGGCGTTGAAGGCCGCTGTGGAGAGCATGTGCACCTCGTCGATGATATACACGCGCTTTCTGACGGATACGGGCGAGAATATAGCCTCCTCCCGAAGCTGGCGTACATTGTCAACGCCGTTGTTCGAGGCCGCGTCGATCTCGACAACGTCCAGCACGCTTCCGTCGTCGATGCCGAGGCAGGCGGGGCATTTGCCGCAGGGGTTGCCGTTCACCGGCGACTGGCAGTTGAGCGCCTTGGCGAGTATTTTCGCGCAGGAGGTCTTTCCCGTTCCGCGCGTGCCGATGAACAGATACGCATGGGACAGGCGCCCCGTGATTATCTGGTTTTTCAGCGTCTCAGTGATATGCTGCTGGCCGACCACCTCGTCAAAGGTCTTAGGCCGCCATTTGCGATACAATGCCTGATACATAACAGTTCGTCCTTTTTGCGATAAAAAGCGGCTCTTGACAAGACTGCACACCCAGCTCTGAATAATGCCATATGCCCGTTACGCCGGCAGCCGGCTCGGAATCGGCGCCCTCGCGGCACACGAAAAGCACCGCTTAATGCTGCTCGGTTCCCCGCCTGACATGGTTCACGGGTTTCCGTTGCGCGAGACCGACTCGTCAACGCTGCTTACCGGGGTCAGACGACACATGACAGATCCTCGGCTGGGGATTCATCCCTGCTGTAGCGGATTGCAGGTAACAGGGCACCGCTGGCTCCCCAACTAGTGCAGCCTTGTCAAAAGCCGCAAAAGTATTATAACTCAAATAAAGTATATAATCAACAAATATTTTCTTTACATTTCCGAAAAGTGTGCTATAATGTTAAAGCAACTGAAAAAATGGGCCTGTAGCTCAGCTGGGAGAGCGCACGGTTCGCATCCGTGAGGTTCGAGGGTTCGATCCCCTTCAGGTCCACCACGTCGGAGCAAGCAATATCGCTTGCTCCGGCTTTTTTTATTTTTAGCGGCATGTACCGCCAGCGCTAATATCTGAAAAGCGCCAAAGCTGCTTTCTCAGGCCTTAAATGACCGAATAAGCCCAAAATGATATTGTTTTTTACATTTTTACCAAAATTAACTTAACACACGCAACCGTATTTTGTATAATATTATCATAATATTACTGGTATTGAAAACCAGATGGGAGGCGGTTCCGATGTTTGCATGATTTCCAGTGTGAAGTTGTCAGTATTTGGTTTGATGATATTGCATCAGAAAGGAGCTATATCATGAAAAACGCAGTATACTTTGTTTGATTTTTGCACTATGCATGATTTTCTCGACCGCGTCGCCCGCTTTTGCGGCCGCTCCGCCGAGCGCTGAGCCGCTCGCCTCCGGAAACGGCTGGACTTCAAGTAATATTGTCAAGAACGGTAAGGCTTATCTATGCACAGTCGGGCTTGGCTATTCAAGCTCGCGCGGCGCTTTTTCCAGCTGTACGACGGAAGCTAATTGTGTCAGGACGCATTATGCCGTTACCATGAGATATCTGGCCCAAGGCGACGGATACGTTACCGTTACTGGAGCAACAAAATATACAGATGAGATGGCTGGAACCAGTAACTCATCCGGGGCCTACCCGAGCAGCAGTTACGGGGCCTATCAGAGCTTCAACCGTATTGAAGGTTCCGTAAAGGTAGTAGTAGTAGATCAGAACGGAGCTTCCAGAACGTATAGCTTTAATCCTACTTTGACTAATCAAGCGTAAATATTAAAGATATGAATAAAAAAAGCAAGAGGGCGGCGGATATGCCGGCTTACAGAAAAATCATATTGCTTCTTGCGGCGCTCGCCGTTTTGCTCTGCGGCTGCACGCCCTCCTCCGTAAGCGATAAGCCATCGGAGGAGGTGAAGTCCGATACGCCGAAGGAGAACATATGTATAACCAGCCTGATGATGAGCAGCGGCGTTCCCTCGCCGGACGGACGCGGGCTTTATAAGGCCAACGGCAGCATAATAAGATACCGCGATTTTTCTTCGGACGCCAACGTGGTCATGTGCGCGCAGCAGGGCTGCAAGCATGAGGATTCGTCGTGCGTCGCCTGGCAGGGAAGCGTCTACTACTTTGGCGTGTACCGCGATATGTGGTATACGCTCACTCAGGAGGAGGACAGTTCAATGAAGCTCATAAGGACTGATCCAAAGGACAATACCCGCCAGACCCTTTACTCGTGGGATCTGCCAGAGGACGGCGGCGAATATTGTGCTGAAGGGCTGAACTTCTCTTATGGCCGCGTTTATATTCCCGTGGAATTTGCCCCTAAGCAGGAGGAAGGCGCCTTAATTCAGGAGCACTATGAGGAGATGGTTCAGATCGACCTTTCAAGCGGCGAGGCTGAGGTTTTTGAGTTCCCCGAGGCTACATACATCACATTCATGGGAGCGACTCCGGAGAAGGTTTATATTGGGGCTGAATATCTGGACATGTCCAACGAGCCGCTTTTGAGCAAGGACGAGTTTTACGCGAAAAACGATGCAAAGGGTGAGGAATATCCCGGAGCCGCCTACGTTGATTATCATTATATGTACAGTTACAGAAACACTTTTCGCGAGATCAAAGCCTACTCAGAGCCGGATAAGTACAGTGTCGCTGCGTCGGATAATGTTACGATCCAGTACGAGTACAGGATGTGCTACGGAAACAGATTTATATATGTTTCGCTTGATAAATCCAACGGCGACAGCGCCCTGCACGTCTATGATATGGATACCCAGACCGACCGCGTTATCGTTGAGGACAAGTGGATAATAAACTGTCAGCCCATAGACGGCAATGTTAATTACATAACCCACGTTAAGGGAAGCGACATAGCAAAATTCTATTATATCGGCATGGATGGAGGCGAAAGGCACGTCATAGAAAACGAGGGTAATACGTCCACCATGGCTTTCTCCCTTTACTATGAGGCGGGAGACTATGTTATCGGCCTGTACGACGGCGGGTATAAGATGCTGAGCAAGGCTGATTACTACGCGGAAAACTACAGCGCGGCAAAGCCAACCTGAAAAACCTTAAATAAGCGCAGCCCCCGGCTTAAACGTGCGGCTGCGCTTGTTTTCTGATTACAATTTTTCGGAGCACGATTATGGAATTGAAATTTCAGGACCTTGTAAAGAACTACGGAACGACCGTAGCCTTGAACCATGTATCGGCAACGCTGACGGAGGGGGTCTACGGCCTGCTCGGGCCAAACGGAGCCGGTAAGAGCACGCTCATGAATATTATCACCGATAATATTGCGCCAAGCAGCGGCTGCGTTTTGCTGGACGGAAAAGACATACGCGAATTAGGGCGAGACTACCGCGCCAGACTGGGCTATATGCCCCAGCAGCAATCGTTTTATCCGGGATTTTCTGTCGAGCAGTTTCTGTTCTACATTGCGTCTCTGCGCGATATGGACAAAAAGAAAGCTTTAGAGAGGATAGACTGGGTGCTTGAGCTGCTGTCGCTGTCGGACGTAAGGAAAAAAACCGTGCGCAGTCTGTCCGGAGGTATGAAGCAGCGCCTTCTGCTCGCGCAGGCTGTTATTGCTGATCCGGATATACTTATTCTGGACGAGCCTACGGCGGGTCTGGATCCGAAGCAGAGAATAGCGGTGAGAAATCTTATAAGTAAAATATCAATGCATAAGATAGTGCTGATATCCACTCATGTAGTCTCGGACGTCGAGTATATCGCTAAAGAAATAATCCTGCTGTCCAAAGGCTGCATAGCCCGTCAGGGCGCGCCGGGCAGGCTGCTGGGCGAGCTTTCGGGCAGGGTATGGGAGGTCGATCTTCCTGACGACGCCGATTCGGATAGCTGCGGGCTGGGAAAAGTGTGCAGCGTTGCCAACACGGAATCCGGCATCCGGCTGCGCGTCATGTCCGAAGAACGCCCCTGCGAAAACTGCCGTCCGGCCAATGCGACGCTTGAGGATGTCTATCTGCACTACTTCGGGGAGTCGGAGGAGTTATGGGCTACGAGCTGAAAAAGATCATCTCAAATAGATATCTTGTCGTTATCCTCATGGCTGTGGCCGCGCTGAACGCCTTCCTGTTTTATTCACACTGCCAGGACGACAGCATGGGCTATACGATGTCGCATATCAAATGCAAATATGAATCCATAGATACGCTGGAGGAGGATATCGAGAAGCTGAGAAGCAAGTTTGAAACGAGCTTGCCCGACCTATATGACGACTCGCTGCTGACCGGCAATATTATAAGCGAGATAGGGCTTTACAAAGCCGTTTTGGCACGTATAGATGAAGCGGAAAATTATCGGAATACCATAGACGCTCTGCAAAGTGAATACGAAGTGAAAAGCAGGCTCGCGGGCTTTTCCCAAAGCGGCAGCTTTTCATCGAATACGCTCATCAAGTCCGCCGGGGTTTACAGTGGGCTTAAAGACGTTACTCCGGAGATAGCGTTCTCAGGAGGGATAGAAGTCTTAAATGATTGGCGCATATCCGACCTGATGGTCATTGTTTTCTGCTTCTCAGGCTCGCTTATACTTATCACAACTGAGCGCAGCGCGGGTTATCTGGCGCTGCTTAAAGCGACTGCGCTTGGCCACAAGACCCTGTACGTTCGCAAGGCCTCAGCGGCCTTCTGCTTCACGCTTATAGGCGCTGCGGCAATTTACGGAGTCAATTTTCTGATATCCGGCCTGCTTCTGGGCTTCGGGGATCTGTCCCGTCCCGTGCAGTCCGTATATGGCTTCCTTTATTGCCCATTGAAGATATCTGTTCTGGGCTATCTGGCTATTTACTTTTTTGCCAAGCTGCTCTGGTGCCTTGTAATAAGCTCGGTGTTTTTCCTTATATGCAACTGCTTTTTCAAAATTGAGGCGGTATCGATTGCTTCAATAGCGGTGGTCGCGGTATAGCTTATGACTAAAAGCAGCACCAATTTGTGGCTGCGTTCAATGAACCTGTTTAATATTTCGGATACGGCGTCGTTTTTCGACAGATGTATATTCCTCGATCTTTTTTAACAGCCTGTGTGGCAGGTGATGGTCGTCGCCGTGTTTTGCCTGCTCTCCGCGTTTATCTGTCTTGCGGTCGGTATGCTCTTTTATTGCAGGCTGCCGGCCATATCAAGTCATGCGAGCCGTTTTGGCGTGAAGCGTACGAGCTTAGGACTGCATACTGTCCTGTCAAAGCACGAAGCCCGAAAAATGATGATAACTCACGGAGGGGCGTTTGCCATTGTGGTTCTTATTCTCGTTCAGTTATTTTCGACGCTGAGCTTTAATGCTAAGCTGGATGAGGATTACAGGCGCTATTCGGAGATCCTATCAGGCGCGCCGTCGGCTCAAAAAGACGAGTTCATAGAAAAAGAGAGTGCCTACTTTGCTGATCTGCACGAGCAAATCGCCTATTACGAGAGGCTTTACGGCGGTGATGAAGAATACGTATCTTTGGTAACCAGCCCCAATTTGCAGAAGCTCAACCCAGAGTACGCCTTTGAAACCGCAAGGCTTCAGTATGAGCGCTTGCAGGATGGCCAGATGTATGTATACCAGACAGGCTATGAAGAGCTTTTCGGCAGAAACGGCATAAAAGATGACATATTGAACACTGTTGAAGCGTTTCTCGTCCTTATCGTAGTCCTGTCCTTCTCGTTTTCCTATGAATATGAGACCAATATGGACGTTATTAACAAAACCTCCGGCAAGCAGCGCGAGATACGCATGCTCAAGATCCGCTGGGCGGTAGTCTTGCTGTTAATCGCAATGGCGATCGCGTATGTTCCGCAGTATATGAAGATAGGGTATATTTTCGGCCTGCCGTTGCCGACAGCGCCGGCAAATAGTCTGGAAATTTTCTTCCGTCTTCCGGCTTGGCTGCCGATCTGGGGCGTATTTGTGATCGAAACGCTTGTGCGCTTGCTTCTCGGTTTAGGAGCTGTCGCTATGATAATGCTCCTGTCCAAGAAGGTTAAGGACAGCATAACAGTGATCATAATGGCGGTTGTGGCTTTGATAATACCGCTGCTGATATATGCCGCTGTGTTGGGATAGCCCGCAGCGCAATATGCCATAAAAATCGCCTGCCATATCCGAAAAATATGGCAGGCGATTTTGCAATCTTCAATATATATTTGTCATCCGACCGACAGCCGGAAATAGAGTAGGGCCGCCTCAAACGTCAGATTGCGGCAGCTTTCCAATGCTTATTCGAATCCCTGCGCTTTCGCGTGGGCGCATATGGCAGCGAAGGTCTCATCGCTGAGGTCGTGCTCGACCTTGCAGGCGTCCTGACGGGCGATATCCTCATCCACGCCGAGGCGGATAAAAAACTCCGCCAGCAGCTTGTGCCGCTCGTACATGCGCTTTGCGATCTCCATGCCGGTCTCGGTAAGCGTGATATAAGAGTCTCCGTCCATAGTGATGTAGCCATTCTCGCGCAGGCGCTTCACGGCGTAGCTGACGCTAGGCTTCGTGACGCCGAGCTTCGCGGCAATGTCAATGGAACGAATAAATCCATGTTTTTCCTGCATCATCAGCATGGCCTCAAGATAATCCTCGGAGGATTTTTGTATTTTCATATAATATCACCGGCTTTTCTCAGTCTTGGGTATTTAAGTTTAAATTAACACATATAAACCATATTTGCAAGCTAAAAAACTGTTGCAGGCGATGGACTGGACATACCTGCTTCCGCTCTGCGGCAAAATGATGAGCGAGTATATTTTCCGCCGGAGTTTTATAAAGTTACTATTGACAATTTGGGTTAGAGATATTAAACTAAATATAAGTTAGATAAGTCTAACTCATGCTTGAGCCGAAAAGGAGGAGTGAAAATGTATAAGATAACGCTTAAAATTGACGGTATGATGTGCGGAATGTGCGAGGCACACATAAACGACGCCATCAGGAAAGCCCTTCCCGTAAGCAAAGTAAAATCATCCCACAGCAAGGGGCGGACTGAGCTTATTTCCGAAGAAGATATCAGCGAGACCGAACTGAGATCGGTCATCGAAAAAACAGGTTATATGCTTCTCACCGTGGATAAGGAGCCATATGAAAAGAAAGGCCTGTTTCGACGGTAGTGAATAAAATAGCTGAGATTCTGCTGTTTTGTATTTAAAACTCAAACCAACAAAGGAGATGAGCATGAGCGTTGTTATATTAGGAGGAAACGAGTGCATGGAGCGCCGGTATAAGGAGCTGTGCAAGGAGTATAAATGTCAGGCGAAGGTTTTTGTGAAACCGATCGGAAACCTTAAAAGAAAGATAGGAAACCCCGACCTTATGATATTTTTTACCGGAGCGATGTCCCATAAAATGGTGCAGAGCGCACTGAATGAAATAAAAGGAACGGACACTAAAGTCACCCGCTGCAATTCCGGCTCAATGTCGGCGCTGCGCAGAATTTTGGAGACACATGCGCGTTAATCAAGAAGCCTCAGCAGGCAAATACCTGCTGAGGTATCTTTATTTGCGGTTATTTGAAGAAAACTGCGGACAAGTAATGCTATGCTCTGTCAATATTACAAGTCAAGCTCTTCCCTCAAAAGGGAATACATACAATAGGAGTGAACTTTACCGTTTTTGTAAACCCCGCTGCGCATAGTGCCCTCGTATGTAAAACCGGACTTTTCCAACACGCCGCGCGAGGCTGCATTGCAGTCGAATGGCTCTGCGAATATGCGGATAATATCAAATCGCGCAAATGCTTCCCTGCATATCATACCCACTGCCCGCGAGGTGATCCCTTTTCGCCAGTGATCTTCTGAAAGCCAGTATCCTAATTCGCCCGACTTCTCGTATACATCATCCTTAATGAATATCCCGACGCTGCCAGCTGCTTTCCCGTTGACCTCGATGGCGCGGGTGATCTGATTTTTGCCCTCTTTGGAAATGCAGTCGTTTATATACCGTTTTGCATCCTCCAACGTATATGGATTCGGAAAAGAGTTTCGCAGATTCATTGCTATTCTGGGATTATCGGCGGCCTTTGCAATTTCCGCCGCATCCTCTTTTCTCCATTGTCTCAATATAAATTCCATATCAGTTTTTCCCTTCAAAAAACGACTTGATTGCCTTTCCTTATTATGCGGCAACTGAACCGCTTCGTCAACAGATGGGCGTAAAAGCCCCGATCTTTACATGCTTTGAGCATTTGCTCAGGCTAACGCCGCGAACATAATAAAATTTGCATTTACAAAAATGTGAAAACAAAGTATCATATAAAAATAAGAACCGAAAAAGGAGGGAGCAGGATGGAGGGACTGATTGATCTTGAGATTGCGCGGCGCTGCGCCTTAAGCCCCGTCGCGGATATAGCCGTAAGAGCGGGTATTGACGAAAAATACCTCGAGCAGTACGGGAAGTATAAGGCCAAGATAGACCTTGGCTATCTTGAGGAGTGCGGCAGAAAGGACGGCAAACTCATCCTTGTCACCGCCATCACGCCCACGCCGGCCGGAGAGGGCAAGACCACGACGACTATCGGCCTTGCCGACGCTCTTCGCCGCATCGGCGTTAATTCCTCCGCGGCTTTGCGTGAGCCGTCGCTGGGGCCGGTGTTCGGGCTGAAGGGCGGAGCCTGCGGCGGGGGCTATGCGCAGGTGGTGCCTATGGAGGATATAAATCTGCATTTTACCGGCGATATCCACGCCATCGGAGCTGCAAATAACCTGCTTGCCGCCATGCTGGATAATCACATACTTCGGGGAAACGAGCTCGGCATAGATATAAATAAGATTACATGGAAGCGCTGCCTTGACATGAACGACCGCCAGCTTCGCTTTATAGTTGACGGCTTGGGCGGAGCCATGGACGGCGTAGAGCGGCGGGACGGCTTTGATATCACCGTTGCGAGCGAGATCATGGCCATACTCTGCCTTGCAGAGTCCATGTCCGACTTGAAGGAGCGCATTTCCCGCATTGTCGTGGGCTACGATAATGAGGATAAGCCCGTGACCTGCCGTCAGCTCAAGGCTCATGGCGCGATGACGGCTCTGCTCAGGGATGCAATAAAGCCGAACCTCGTGCAGACCCTCGAGGGCACCCCCGCGTTTGTCCACGGCGGCCCCTTTGCCAACATCGCCCATGGCTGCAACTCGGTGCTTGCGACGAAAATGGCGCTTAGATCAGCCGACTACGTTGTGACCGAGGCCGGCTTTGGCGCGGATCTCGGCGCGGAAAAATTCCTCGATATCAAATGCCGCTCAGCGGGACTTACACCCTCGGCGGCGGTCGTCATCGCAACGGTGCGCGCTCTGAAAATGCACGGCGGCAGAGCGAAAAACGAGCTGGACGTCGAGGATATCGACGCCCTCGAAAAAGGCATACCGAACCTCATGCGCCATGTTTCAAACATCAAAAACGTGTACGGACTGCCCTGCGTCGTTGCGATAAACCGCTTCCCAGCGGATACTGAACGCGAGATAGAATTCATCACCCAAAAATGCGCGCAGTTCGGAGTCAAGGCCGTTCTGTCCGACGCTTGGGCAAAGGGCGGCGCAGGCGCCGTGGAGCTTGCAGAGGAAGCGGTCCGGCTATGCAATGAAGAGAGAGCGGATTTCCGATACTGTTATGGACTTGACGGCAGCATAAAAGATAAGCTCAGCTCTGTCGTGACGAAGGTATACGGCGGCAGGGGTATAACGCTTACTCTGGAGGCAGAGGCTCAGATGGACCGTCTCACGGCGCTGGGCTTCGGGAAGCTGCCCGTATGCATAGCAAAGACCCAGAGCAGCTTCAGCGACGATCCCAGGAAGCTCGGCGCACCGGAGGATTTTACCGTCACGATAAGAAGCGTAAAGGTTTCCGCCGGAGCGGGCTTTATTGTAGCGCTGGCTGGGAATATAATGACGATGCCTGGGCTGCCAAAGCGACCTGCCGCCGAGAACATCGATATTGACAAAAACGGAAGGATAACAGGACTGTTTTAATGAATTTTGACCGCATGCTGGCCTACACGGAGGCCCTGAGCAATAATAATAACCGCACATGGTTTCACGATAACCACAAGGAATATGAGGAGGCGAGGGAGGACTTCCTCATGCTTCTGGATATCATGAAATTTGTCGTCGCACAGGAAGCGCCGGCGATAGGCGAGAGCCTCATATTTGAAAACCCGAAAAATTTCATGTACCGCATCCCGCGCGATATGCGCTACAGCATGGGCAAGGAACCGTATAACCCCTCCTTCAGAGCATACTTTTCGCCGCATAAGAAAAACTTTTTGCCTCTGAGCTACTTCCTGTATATAAGCCATGAGCGGTGCTTCATCGAGGGCGGCGCATGGCCGTGGGAGTCAAAGGATTTGATGCGGCTGCGTGAGCATATCATGTATAACTACGAGGAGCTCGACGACATCGTGCGCGAAAACGGCATAGTCATGCAGGGCAAGAGCCTCAAGCGCGTTCCCCGCGGCTATGATCCCGAACACCCCGCCTCGGAGTGGATGAAGCATAAGTATTATACCGCCGAGCAGGCGTTTTCACAGAAGGACATGGCGAGCTTTGAGAGCTTCACCGAGGCCGCAGCCAAGGCAATCCGCCGCTTTGAGCCCCTGCGCCTGTATCTTAGCGCTGCATTTACAGCCGAGCAGCCGGATGAATGAAATATATAAAAAATGCTCCCGAGGGAGCATTTTTTATATCATGAATGTATCACCGTAGGGGTACGGGCTGCCGCTAAGCTTGGTCATCCAGCTTACGATACCGGCCTTGTCCGTCACCACCATGCCGGAAAGCCTCGATATCCCGCAGGCTTTCAGCTCGGAGCAGAGGGGGACGGTCGGGCCGACGATCATGGTCTGAGCCTTTTCGGACAGCTCCAGTAGCCTCGGCATGGTCTTGTTCACGGCTGCGCTGCCTGTGATTATCACAACATCGCACTCGGGCAGAATGTACTCGCAGGCAGAGTCCGGATAATCGCCCTTGCGGGGGTCTCTCTCAATTATGTAAACTTTTTTAGCGCCCGCGAGCGCCTCACTATGCAGCTTTAGATGCCCGATGAGGGCGACCTTTTTGCCCTCAAGCTCCACACCGTCGGTTATGCTGCGCTTGAAGCTTTCGCGGCAGCCGAGACTGTCCAGCCTCGGGACGGAGTTATAGTAAGCGTTTATGACGGCCATGGCCTCCGAGGCTTCTTCCATGTTCCATGACATGACCGCCTGCGCTGCGTCCTTAGCCGCCATCCCTTCAAGGCTGGGGAAGAACCTTTTTATGCTCTCGCCCTCGGTATGCATGGCTATGCCGAAGCCGCCGTTGCTCAGCTCCGCGCCCGTCCACGCCTTGCCGTGAACTATGCGGCTGACCCTGAGACTGCCGGCTATGCCGCCAATCAAAATTTCATAGTATTTTTTCATTGTGCCACCTCGTTTGCCGTATTATATCACTGCTTGCGTACCGATATCAAGTGATGTTATAATGAGCATGAAAGAGGTGGACAAATGTTTTTTGATACTCATGCGCATTATGACAGCGGCGCGTTCAACGCCGACCGCTTTGAGATACTTGACTCCATGCCCGAGGGCAGGGTGGGGCTCATCGTGAATCCCAGCTGTGACCTTGAAAGCAGCAGTATGGCCATAGCCCTCGCCGAGCGGTATGATTTCGTGTACGCCGCCGTTGGCTGGCATCCCGAGGATATTGACAAGCTATCCGATGCGGCTTTTGCCGAGCTTGAGAAGCTTGCCGTGCATCCAAAATGCGTGGCGATAGGCGAGATCGGACTTGATTATTATTGGGACGCAAGCCATAAGGAGGAGCAGAAAAGCCTGTTCCGCCGACAGATAGAGCTTGCCCTACGCCTTGAAAAACCCGTCATCGTCCACGACAGGGAAGCCCATGGAGACAGCATGGAGATAGTGCTCGACTATCCCGAGCTGCGCGGGGTATTCCATTGCTACTCAGGAAGCTGTGAGATGGCGTCGGAGCTGTTAAAGCGCGGCTGGTATCTGGGCTTTGACGGCCCCATAACCTATAAAAATGCCCGCAAGGCGCTGGAGGTTTTGGAGATATGCCCCATGGACAGGATAGTTATCGAGACCGACAGCCCGTATCTCACGCCCGTTCCAAACCGCGGCAAGCGCAATGACTCAAGGCAGCTTTCGTATGTGGCGGAGAAGATCGCCGAGGTCAAGGGGCTGAGTGCGTATGAGGTTGAAGCGATAACGTATGAAAATGGAAAGAGACTTTACGGAATAGGAGATGCAAATGTACAGTCCTGAGATCATATTGCAGGGGGCTCCGAACGCCCGCGACATAGGAGGTATCGAGACTTCCGACGGCAGAGTGCTGAGGAAAAACCGCCTCATCCGCAGCGGGATGCTGTCCCGCCTGACCGCCGCCGACCTTGGATACCTGAAGTCAGCGGGACTCAGGACAGTCGTGGACTTTCGCACCTCGGCAGAGCGCATACAAAAGCCCGACCGCGTGATAGAGGGTGTGAGATATATCATATGCCCAATGATGGAGGACAAGACTGACGGTATAACAAGGGACAAGCCCGAAACTGCGGACGAGGAGGCCTATCGAACCGTCATGATGGCGCAGCGCCTTATGAGCCGGAGCGGCGGAGACGGCGGCACGCAGATGCGCTCGCTGTATCCCATACTCGTTACGCTGGAGCATTCCGTGCGTCATTACCGCAGGTTTTTCAATATACTTCTCGAGCACGGGGAGGGCGCGCTGCTGTATCACTGCACCATGGGCAAGGACAGGGTGGGAGTAGCCACCGCGCTTATACTGAGCGCCCTCGGCGTGCCGCGCGAGGCCATCGTTGCCGACTACATGATAACAAAGGAGCGCTGCGCGCCCGGGACAAAGGTGCTGATTGAAAACTGCCGCAGGCACACCGGTGATGAAAAAACGCTGGAGTTCATCGCGTGGCTTGACACAGTGCGCGAGGATTTTATTGGCGCTGCTTTCGATACGATAGATTCTGAATACGGCGGCATGGACAGCTTCCTGCGCGGCGAAATGGCGCTTGACGGCGCGAAGCTGAAAAGACTGAAGGAGCTGTATCTCGAATAAAGAATAACCACAGGCCATGGCCTGTGGTTATTGTTATGATAATGAAACGTGGTGGATAAGATCGGTGAATTCATCGCTTGAGGTGCGGAATATCAAATCGTCAACGGCAATGTAATTATCGCCGATCATATAGCTTGACCGGTTTCCGGCGTTATCCTCTATCATTATCCTGTATGACCAGCCGCCCGTCTGAACCGGCAGCCGGCCGGATACATACTTCCAGCGAAAATCGTTAAGCTTTGCAACAGCGGCCTCCAGATCCTCGCCGGAAAACTGATATTCCTTGCCGGTTGTGCCGCTTTGGACGGAGACATATTTAATATCGCTTGCATCCAGATCAAACACGCTTTTATTAAAGCGCGCAAACGGATCGTCCATACCTGAAACGGCAAGTATCAGCAAAATAAGCTTATAAGCTATGAACGCTGCGGCGATAACGCCCAATACGATAAGTGTCCTGCTTCGCTTTTTCTTTTCCATGCTACCGTCCTTTCTGCTTACTGGCTTATTCCGGCTTCCCAATATGTGTCAGATGTTACTGTGGCTAGATCAATATATTTTGGCCGAGTATCCCAGCCATCTGCAACTTTCAGGGGATAATCAACCATCAAAAAACAATTAATGAAACCTTGGTATCCCCTCCTAGGAAAATGATTGAGATATGGACGAATCTAATAAATAGCATATTATAACAATTGGTTAAAAGTGTCAAGATATAGCTTGTTAATATATAAAAATAAGGCAGAAACTGCTAAAGCAGCAGTTTCTGCCTTTAATCAATCCTCCAGCGCTTCGGAGTAGCAATCCGCAGTCAGGCAGTCGGAAAGCCCTGTGAGTATGCACTGCATGGCGTGCTCGGCATAATCCTTGGAAGGCGAGTAAAAGGCGGCGCTGCTCTGCGGCTGGACGCCATAGGACAGCATAACGCGGACAGACGTACCCTGACCGTCGCCTCGGCTTTCAACGATCATAGCTCCCTTATGAAGCTCGGCGATGCCCCTGACTACGGAAAGACCGATGCCGGAGCTTTGCGGCTGATTGAGATCCGCGTTGTAGCGGTAACGGTCAAAAACGCGGGACAGCTCATCCTGGGGTATGCCGTCGCCGTCGTCGTCAACGCCTATGATAAGGTTTTCGTCCGTCCTCAGCAGGGAAACGCTTATTCTTCCGCTGCGGCGGCAATGGCTTATGCTGTTTGAGAGCAGGTTGAGCAGAAGCTGCTGAACAAGCGCCCTGTCGGCAACAATACGCGTGTGCGGCTCGGCGTTCAGGCTTATGCGAAGGTTCTGCTTATCTATAAGCATATTCACGGTATCTATCGTGTCGCGGCAAAGCTCGGTGATGTCTGTCGGGTCGGGATTGAAGGGTAAGTTTTGGTCGGCCAGACCGCAAAGCGTGTTATAATTGTCTATTGTGCGCTTTATCCTGTAATAGCTGCGGTTGAGGCTGCATACATATTCAAGAAGCTTATCGTTGCCCTCGCTCTCGGCAAGCACCGAGATGCAGGTTGAAGAGAATTTGATGTTTGACATGGAGGATCTGAGGCTGGAGAACACTGCCGAGAATTCGCTTACGGAGGTCCGGTGACAGCTCAGGGTGAAAATCTTGTAGCTCTCGACAGCGGAGACCTTCACGATGCAGCTCCTGCTGCCGACAAAAGCCGTGGTCATAAATCGCGGAGCCTGATTGTTCGATACATAGGAGGGCATGAGCATATCCAGAGGCTTTCCCGTAAGATCCTTTCCGGCAAGTGAGATCGCCTCGCCGTTCATAAAAATAATTATCCCCCGACGCGAAACGATGACCGGCTGATCGAGCATCGAAAATGCGCCTGACAGCAGTGATGTGTCTGACATTGTAACTCACCTCAACTGATATTTGACTTTATTCTATCAAAAACGAGCAAATTATACAATAGCGGCTGTAAAAAAGGCCGCTTTTTAAACGATATTTGGATGTATCGAAATATTGATTTTTGAGTATATTATATGTTACAATTGTATCAAATCACAAGCAATGATTTCCAAGTGAAAATAACAAAACGGAGGAATATAAAATGATCAAAGTTGCAATCAATGGTTTTGGACGCATTGGCCGTCTGGCATTCAGAGCGGGCATCGTTGCCGACGATATCGAGATCGTCGCCATCAACGCTCCCGACAAGACCCCCGCACAGCTTGCGTACACCGTCAAGTACGATTCTGTACATCGCCGCTTCAACGGCTCTGTCGATTATGACGACGACTCCATCACCGTAAACGGCAAGCGCGTCAAAGTGGTCGGCAACCGCAACCCCGCGGAGCTGCCCTGGGGCGAGCTGGGCGTTGAGTACGTCCTCGAATGCACCGGCGCTTTCCTCACTACTGAGAAGGCACAGGCGCACCTTGACGCAGGCGCACAGGTCGTCGTCCTCTCCGGTCCCTCCAAGGACGATACCCCGATGTTCGTCTGCGGCGTAAACCTCGATAAGTACACCAACGACATGAAGGTCGTCTCCAACGCATCCTGCACCACCAACTGCCTTGCGCCTCTTGCAAAGGTCATCAACGATAACTTCGGCATCGTCGAGGGTCTTATGACCACCGTCCATGCCGACACCGCAACTCAGGAAGTAGTCGACGGCTTCAGCAAGAAAAACTGGCGCCTCGGCCGAGGCGTTCACGGCAACATCATCCCCACCAGCACCGGCGCTGCAAAGGCTGTCGGCAAGGTCATCCCCGAGCTCAAGGGCAAGCTGACCGGTACCTCCATGCGTATCCCCAGCGCCGACGTCTCCATCGTCGACCTGACCTGCCGTCTCGAGAAGGGCGCAAGCTACGACGAGATCTGCGCGGCAGTCAAGGCTGCGGCAGAGGGCCCTATGAAGGGCGTTATCGAGTATTGCGAGGATGAGGTCGTATCCTCCGACTTCATCACCGATCCTCACACCAGCATTTTCGACGCTAAGGCCGGCCTTGCTCTTAACGACAACTTCGTAAAGCTCATGGCATGGTACGACAATGAGTGGGGCTTCAGCTGCAAGATGCTCGACCTGACCCGTCACATCCACAGCGTCCGCCACGCATAATAGATATGTACGCAAAAACTCCCGACCATCGGTCGGGAGTTTTTTTGCCGTTATTCAGATCGTCTGCCAGAGCATAAGAGAGTCCTCAAACGAAACGGTGACCTTGCCGCTGTCATACAGCCATGACAGGTATGAGCGTATGGTGCTGCCAACAAGGGCGTACTGCTCGAAATTAAGCGTCAGGCCGTAATGCGTGAACACGCGCTGTAAGATCGCCTCAAAATTCATCGGCTGTGCGCACAGCTCAAGGAGCTTGTCCGCGATTTCAAGCACCTTTCTGCGATTGACCTCTGCAAGCTCATGCACGTCCTCGCATACCTCGGCGTGAGAGGGGACAAAGACCTTAGCGTTCAGCCCCTCGATCTTGTCAAGGGTGTCAAGGTAAGCCTGAACATCGTAGATAAAGCCGATCTGATATTTCTCCAGCGTGGCGGGGCTTGATACACAGTCGGCGAGGAAAACAACGTCGTCAGGAGTGCGGTAGCCGACCATGTGGAAAAAGTGGCCGGGCAGGGGAATGACCTCAAAGCCTTGGGGAAAGTCCGGCGAGTTAATGTCCACGCAGTCGGACTCCTGCGCCATAAGGAACTTGTGGCGCAACGGCTTGCAGGGATAGGCTCCGAATAGAAAGGCCGGCTCAAGAATGGGGTGGCGGGTGATATCCGCCTCAATGCCGGGGGCGAAAATCTTGCATCCCGTGTTCTGCTGAAAATATTTGTTGCCGCCGATGTGGTCAGCGTTGGAATGGGTGTTCAATATGGCCTTGACCGTCCAGCCCTCAGCCTCCAGCACACGGCGCACCTTGCGGCCTGCGTCCTTGTCGTTGCCGCTGTCGATGAGACACACCCCGTTGTCCTCACAGCGGTACACGCCAATCTTGGCAGGGCAGTTTACATAATAAGTGTTATTTGCAACCTGAATCAGCTCGTACAAAGCAATCACCTCTTGAGAAGGATTTTAACACATAAAACCATTAAAGGCAAGCCTCCTCACCGGTTTTGGCAGAGCCGACGCACGACCGATCCGCATTAAAAATGGTGCATGCCGTCATTGCAATATCCCGAACATATTCTGCGGAGATTTTCGGTAATTGTCATTCTCTAAATGACACAGGAATTTAAAATCCTGCACCTGTAGGGACGAGCGATGCTCGCCCCTACGGTTGTGGACTTTTTTGCTGTTCGGTCATTTGGAAAATGGTGATATACCTAATGCTCCGCAGGATAGAATCGTGCTGACTCAAGACGATACGCACCGCTTTTAAAGCGGATCGGCTGTGCGCCAGCACCGTCGCCTGTCAGGATGAAAAAGGGGAAGAAGCGCCTGAGGGCCCACCCCAAGCGGCGGGCTTTCTCTCCTGCGCTTACTAACAGCTCCTCCGACCTATCTGAGCCTGCGTGAGAATTTCTTTTGCGCCGTCGTGATCCTTGCGTTCCAGCGCCTCAATGGCGAGGGAGATGTAGTTGAACAGCAGGAAGTATAGATCCCTGTATATAGTGTTCAAAATTTAGCCTCCTTTTTTGTTACTTTTACCATACTGCCGCCCACGGGAAACACTCCCCCAGAAGACGACAGCAATGGCGTGTTTTGCGGGATAAATTGCATTATAAAATGCACTGTATAAATAATACACTAATTGCAATACAATAGCAATACTAAATGTAATGCGAGGTTTAATATGGGAAAGTTTAAGATACCGAAACCTCCACAATCTACAAATAAAACCATACGCTTTCCCAACGATGTGATCGAAGAGGTGGAAGCGGCTATCGTTGGCAAGGACTGCTCCTTCTCGGCCTTTGTCATCGCCGCAGTCAGAGCTGCGCTTGAGGATCTTGAAGAAGAATGAAAAAACAGCCGCAAAAATGCGGCTGTTTTTGTATTTAATGTCTTTCAGCCGCCGCCTGCGCGGAGCATGAAAAAACTTTCTCTTGCAGAAAACTTTCTGAGTGGTATACTTGTTCCTGCTGTGTTAGGAAGCAGGTGAGCTGATGAGTAAAAATCCGAATATCGATCTGTACAGGCATTTGTCCTTTGCCGCCGTAGGCGGCTTTTTCGGCGCTTACGCCATACTGTGCCGCTGCGGGGTCCTTGCCAGCGCTCAGACCATGAACCTTTTGGAGCTGACCATTGAGGCGCTGAGGGGAGACGGCCTTGCCGTGCTGCTGCATTTCGGCGCGCTTGCGCTGTATGTGCTGGGCACGATGCTCACGGTGCTGCTGCCGCACTATCTGCACGTCGATATGCATTTGGCGGTACCCGTGATCGACGCCGCCGCCTGCGTCTTACTGTGCTTTATCCCCGCCGATGCGAACGTTATCCTGTCACTGTATCCTATCTTCTTTGCCATGAGCGTTCAGTGGAGCTCATTTGCCGGCGCTCGGGGCTTTGTGAGCTCAACGATCTTCTCAACGAACAACACAAAGCAGGCCTCGCTTGCGTTTGCCGAGTATATCACCGACGGAGACAGGGAGCATTTCAAAAAGCTTCGGTTCTATGTGTTCACCCTGCTTGCCTTCCATTTCGGCGCGGCCGTGAGCTTCCTCGCCGTAAGGCTCATGGGAGTGCGCGGGGCATGGGTAAACATCATTCTTGCCGCCGGTGCCTTTTATATGGTTCTGTGCGAAAATAAATATAACGCCATCAAGGCATGAAAAAAAGACACGCGAAACCGTGTCTTTTTTGTTTGTGTACGCGTTGATCAGTATGAGAATAATTACAGTTAATTATTAACAATGAGTGCAAATCTTGATACTTTTAATTAAAAGGTAAGCTGATCTTTTCTTCGTAAATTGGTCAGTAGGGAAATGCCTATGAGCAATTGACAGTTATAGTTACCCCCCCTGTATTATCGTCATATAGCAAAGCTTCTTGTGCTAGTAGAAAAAGAGACCTACTTTGTCTGTGAATTGAGCAATTGTGCATCCGTACAGACATCAAATTGCCCATTATGAAAGATTGTTAACAGTTGTAAGTTCATATGCTTGTTATACAGCTTTTTTTGTTAAAAGCCTTAGATGAGCATAGATTCTGCAAATTTTAAAAGTAGAATACGTAATGAAAAAAGTAATATCTCTTATTGTGATTACTTGCATTTTACTCGGTGTAGGAGCACCGGCTTTTGCACAACAAAATGATTCTGATGATACCATAACGCCGTTTGACGGTTTTTCCTATGGATATTCATACTCTGATCCGTCAGGAGGGGGAGGGTATGGAGCATTTGGAACTCCAAGAACGGGAAATGTGATTTTCGAGACAATATTGGCAAGTATGCTTGTATCCGGCATTTCCTCCGCAATAGTATCGGTTTTGCCATTCTCACCTGCCGCTGCGGCGACAGCCAATCAAATTGCGAGTTATGCTGCGGGTGTCTGCGCGCCGTGGGCTTTGACAAGTACTAAGGTATATTATAAATTATATACTGCATATCATAACCAGTTTCCCGGATTCTATCAGTATCTGCGTTACGAGTGGTATACGGATTCGACTTACCAGACGAAAATATGCACTACATATGTGTATAGGTTTAAGGCGTAATCTAATTTAGGGGGAATATTATGAGAGCGCTGCGAAAATGGTGTAAGGGATCGATTTCAAAATGCGCTGTCGGGGTGCTGGGACTTACGGTCATAAGTCTGCCGCTTTTGCTTATTCTGTGGAGAATATATGTTCAGATATTCAGTGTTTCTATTCTCAGATATCTGTTCAGTTGGAGAACCATGGTCTATCTGATAACCGGCCTTGGTGACAGTAAATTTGATGCAGCTCATAATACAGCCGGATGCAGATGAGAAAAAGCCTTCAAAAGGCAGACCCATGTTGGAGACAGCACTGATAGCCATAGCCGCCTGTGTGCTGACGCTCATCCCGATCGACTCTCCAAGAGTTGAGTGTGTTCCTCTATGGCTTGCCTGCACCCTGATCTTTTTTTCTGATATGGTATGCGATTTTTGAGATAATAGATAATAGGATCTTCAAACGGTTAAGCACCGTTGAAGAAACTGAGCAGTAGCTCATCAGCATCCCAGTAAGAATTGCTTGTATATTAGTTGAAAGAAACATCCTTTGCCTTATAGACAAAGGATGTTTCTTTTCTGGAGGCGTCACCCGGATTTGAACCGGGGAATCGCGGATTTGCAGTCCGCTGCCTTACCACTTGGCTATGACGCCATATAAGTTTGCAGGCTTTGTGTGAGCCTGCAAACACTTTTTCTGGAGCGGGCAACGAGACTCGAACTCGCTACCTCCACCTTGGCAAGGTGGCGCTCTACCGGATGAGCTATGCCCGCGAGTGGTGCCTCCGGTCGGAATTGAACCAACGACACGCGGATTTTCAGTCCGCTGCTCTACCAACTGAGCTACAGAGGCATAAATCTGAAAATGGTGGGAACAATTGGACTCGAACCAATGACCCCCTGCTTGTAAGGCAGGTGCTCTAACCAGCTGAGCTATGCTCCCTCATCAGCAGCTCGTTTATTATACTAAAGCTTCCCCCAATTGTCAATAATTAATTTTCAAAAAATTTATTCGCCCTCCGCTTCTTTAAGCAGAACCTTCATATCTTCGGTGGAGAAGGAGTACACAGTGTCGCAAAACTGGCAGCTTACCTCGACGGGCGCGCCCTCGGCTATCATACTTTCAAGCTCGTCGCGACCTGCGCCGAGAAGCGCCTGCGCAACACGCTCGCGGCTGCAATAGCATCGGTATCCGACCTCATCAACGCCAACCATGTGGTGCTCAAGGCCCTTGAGCACCTGATCGAACACCGATTCGAGCCCATCCTCCGCAAGAACGGTGGTGAGCTGATCCATCATGAAAATATTTTCCTCGAGCAGGCCGATGTATTCTTCGGGGGCGCCCGGCATAAGCTGAACGATGAAGCCGCCCGCCGATTTTACGGAAAGATCGGTGTCGATAAGTACGCCCAGACCGCAGGCGGCGGGTATCTGCTCGCTCTCAAGCATATACGCCGTGAGATCCTCGGCGATCTCGCCGGAGACGAGTTGCGTTGAGCCGATATAAGGCTCCTTGAGACCGATATCGCGGCTGACGGTTATCATCCCGTCCCTGCCGACGGCGCCGCCGACGTCGAGCTTGCCGTCCTTGCGAAGCGGAAGATCGACGGACGGATCGGCCACATAGCCGCGCACCCAGCCCATGGAATCGGAGACGGCAATCACGCTGCCGATGGGGCCGCCGCCGTTTATGCGGATGGTCAGGCTGCCGCTGTCCTCCTTCAGCAGATTGCCGAGCATGGAAGCCGCGCACAGCGTGCGGCCAAGCGCCGCTGCGGTCGTGGGGGTGCAGCCGTGTATATCCTTTGCCCGCTGGACAGCGTCCCGCGCGGACACTGCGGACATCTTTATATAGCCGTTTCCGGCTGTAGCTCTCAGAATCCTGTCCATTATACTACCTCAATAAATGCTTGTGTTGGCCGCCGTAAGGAACATCCTGCCCATGCCGCCCTGAGGGCAGTCGCTGCGAAGCCTGACGTTTTCAAAACCCGCGTTTTCAAGCAAAGCTTTTAGGGATTCCGGCTCGTGGGCGTATTCAATATGCTCCTCGGACTCGCGCCGCCAGAGCTTGCCCTCGCGGGAGAATATATCCATACCGTAGCAGATGCAGTTGTCCCCATCATCAAAGTCTGCCCGCCAGAGGCAGAGCATATCCTCGCTTTCATCCACAAAGATCTCGCCGTCGATGCTTTTAAACCAGTCCGGCGTGCGGATATCAAATATGACAAGGCCGTAGGGACGTACAAAAAGATGCAGCCGTCGGAATACCTCGCTCAGCTCCTCCGGCGGGATATAATCCATGCCGTCAAGGGAACATATCGCCGCGTCCACCGTGCCGAACAGGTCAAGCTCCGACGCTTCCTGACATAGGAACAGCGGCGGAATTCCGGCGTCCGCCGCCTTGCTTGTGGCCTGCATGAGCATGTCGGGCGAGGCGTCGCAGGCGATCATCTCATAGCCCCTTTCCGCCATCATCCATGTGAGCGTGCCGGTGCCGCAGCAGAAATCGAGAACGGTGTGATATTCGCCCTGAGCCTTTGCAAACTCGGCCTCGTAGAAAGCCAGAAAATCCTCATACGGCACGTCGCCCGTGAGCCGGTCGTACCAGGACGCCAGGGGTCCGTAAGAAGTGCTCATCAGCCTTCAGACTGCTCGGCAAGACGGCTGAAAGCGATCTCGTATCCGTCCTTGCCGTACTGCAGGGAGCGGTTAACGCGGCTGATTGTTGCGCTGGAGGCGCCGGTCTCCGCAAGAATATCGTTATATATCATGCCTTTGGAAAGGCAGACTGCCACCTGATAGCGCTGCTCCATGGCCTGGATCTCGGTAACGGTGCAGAGGTCGTCAAAAAAATTCATGCACTCTTCAACGCTCCTTAAGGTGAGGATTGCCTTGTACATGTCAAGATTGCGGGGCTTTCTGTTAAGTTTGTTCATCTTGTATATGAACCTCCTGAAAAAAAGTTAAGAGATTAACACTCGACTGGCAATATTGTACATCATTACTGCACAAATGTAAAGTGCTAATGTGTAAATAAAAACGGAAAAGTTGGTCAAATACGATTTTTGAGCCTGAAAAGTCGGTAGTTTCCTATTGATAAAAATCGTTAAGTGTTATACAATCAAATCAAGAAAAACAGGAGGTGAAAATAATGCTTTTCGGTATGGCAATGACAACGTTCTGGCTTATAGTCATGGTGCTGTTCCTTGTGATCGAGGCCGTCACCGTGGGACTTGTGTGCATCTGGTTCGCGGCGGGCGCTCTGATCGCCCTGTTTGCGGCTATGCTCGGCGCTCAGCTTTGGCTTCAGATCGTTACGTTCCTCGTTGTGTCCGCCGCAACACTTTATTTCACAAGACCCCTTGTCAGGAGATATGTCAACTCCAGGGTGGAGCCCACAAATGCCGATATGCTGATAGGCAAGGAGTGCAGGGTAACGGAGACCGTGGACAATATCGCCGGAACAGGAGCCGTTTATATTGACGGCAAAACGTGGACGGCAAGAAGCGAAGACGACGAAGTGATCCCCGAGGGGGCCCTCGTCACCGCAAAAAGTATTGACGGCGTTAAGCTCATCGTGGCCGCGCCTGAAAAAGAAGCAGTAAAATAAAAATATAAAGGAGAAAGAAATGGAGTACGTAATATACATTATTATCGTCCTCGCGCTGATTATTATCGTGAGAAATATCCGCGTGGTTCAGCAGAGCAAGGCTTATGTTGTCGAGCGTCTCGGCGCGTACAAGGTCACATGGGGCACCGGCATCCACATCAAGGTCCCTTTCATTGAGCGAGTTGCAAAGGTCATCTCCCTCAAGGAGCAGGTAGCCGACTTCCCGCCCCAGCCTGTTATCACCAAGGATAACGTAACCATGCAGATCGACACCGTAGTATACTTCCAGATAACAGACCCCAAGCTGTACACCTACGGCATCGAGCATCCCATGGTTGCCATTGAAAACCTCTCCGCAACCACCCTGCGTAACATCATCGGCGATCTTGAGCTCGACCAGTGCCTCACCAGCCGTGATATCATAAACGCAAAAATGCGCAATATCCTTGACGAAGCCACCGACCCCTGGGGTATCAAGGTCAACCGCGTCGAGCTGAAGAACATCCTGCCGCCCAGAGAGATCCAGTCGGCGATGGAAAAGCAGATGAAGGCTGAACGTGAACGCCGTGAGGCCATCCTCCGTGCGGAAGGCGAGAAGCGCGCCGCTATCCTCGAGGCAGAGGGCGAGAAGGAATCCGCCATCCTCCGCGCAGACGCAAAGAAGCAGCAGCAGATCCTTGAAGCCGAAGGTCAGGCCGAGGCTATCCTCAAGGTTCAGACCGCTACAGCAGAAGGTATCCGCCTCATCAATGAGGCAGCTCCCGGCGAGGGCGTCCTCAAGATCAAGGCTCTGGAGGCGTTCATGGCTGCGGCAAACGGCAAGGCTACTAAGATCATCATCCCCAGCGAGATTCAGGGTATCGCTGGTCTTGCAGAGGGCGTGGTCGAATCGGTCAAGAGCGTCAAGGACGCGGAGTAAGACCGATACACTATATAATTCAAAAGATCCGGCGCGTTTTGCGCCGGATTTTTTCAGGTGACGACATGATAAAAATAGCAGAGTTTATGAAAAAACACGGTATGGACGCCGGGCGGGTGGATATGACGGAGTACACAAAGTCTTTTCTTAACGCAATGGAGCTTGGACTTGCAGCGACTCAGGATACCGTGCCCATGGTGCCGACATACCTGCGCGCAGGAGCCAAGCTGCCCAAGGGCCGAAAGGTGGCCGTGATCGACGCCGGTGGTACGAATTTCCGCACAGGGCTTGCCAGCTTCGGTGAAAACGGCGCAGTGCTGGAACGGGTGGACAGGCACATTATGCCCGGCGCGGAGGAACCGGCAGATTGGGATGAATTTATCTCACATGTTGCAGACTGCGTCAAGCCGTTTATGGAGGAGGCGGAGGACATAGGCTTTTGCTTTTCGTATCCCGCCGAGGTGACGGAGGATATTGACAGCCGTATCCTAAGTCTGACAAAGCAGGTGAAAATAAACGGTGCCGAGGGCAGGCTGCTGGGCGCGGAGCTCAGAAAAGCGCTTGTCAGACGTGGTGTCAGAGTGGGGAAGATCGTAGTGCTCAACGATACTCCTGCGACACTGCTGGGCGGTATGAGCCTTGTGAAAAGCTCCAAGTACGAGGGCTTTATCGGCATGGTGGCGGGAACAGGCTTTAACGCCTGCTGTATGCTTCCTCAGGACAGGATAACCAAGGCAGGCATGACCGGCGGCAGAAAAATGCTTATTAATATCGAAGCAGGCTCATTTGACGGCTTCCCTCGTGGCAGCTGCGACCTTGAGATGGACGGAGGCCTGCCGGATACCGGCCGTTATACAGGCGAAAAAATGATATCCGGCCGCTATCTTGGCGAGCTTTGTATGTACGTCCTGAAGCGCGCCGCACGGGAAGGGCAGTTTTCCGACCGGGCAACGGAGACTATACTCAAGATGACCGAGGTCGTGACCCCAACGATCGATAAATGGGGAAGCGGGAGATTCCCCAAAGGCTTTACGAGCGAGGACAAGGTCAATTTAGTTTACATAATTAATGAGATCTTCGAGCGGTCCGCCCGATGCATTGCCTGCTGTCTTTGCGCCGTTCTGATGCTGACTGGGGAGGGCAGGGAAAAGCCCGTGTGCATAGCCGTCGACGGTTCGCTGTTCGGCAGGAGCAAGCTGCTGAGACCGGAGCTTGAAAAATTCATGGACATTTACGCGGGCGAGATCTTGGGGCGCAAATATGAATTTGTGACAGGCGAGGATATGAGCCTTCTCGGTACCGCCGCCGCAGTTCTGCTCAATTAAGTGCTCGGCGCACGGCCAATCTGAATTGATAACGGCGAATATTGTTATTGTGTCAGCCAGATTATATCATGCGGTGTGTTCGGTATATCACCATTCTCAAATGACAAAAAAATTTTAAATTCTGCCACCCGTAGGGGCGAACATTGCCCATCCGTGTGTCCGGCGAATAGCCGACCCTTAGAAGCTTTTCAACTGCCCCATTCGGGGCTGTCTTTTTTCTTGACAAATGCTCTGCTTGGATGTATCCTCGAAAAATGAGAAAGTTTCTCAAATTGGAAGGACGAGACATGAACTATCAGACACATCAGAAAGCCGCGCTGCTCAGGTTTCTTGAAAATAATCCGGAACGGCGATATACGATAGACGAGATGATAGAGCAGATGGGCGAGGACGCACCCGCAAAGAGCACGGCTTACAGGCTTGTTAAAAAGCTCGGCTACGAGGGACTTGTGTGCCGCTTTGCGCGCGATGGTAGCGCGGGAGCTGTATATCAGCTTGCGGAAAAAGGCTGCTGTGCCGAGCATCTGCACATAAAATGTCTCGGCTGTGGCCTGCTTATACATCTTGACAGCAGGGCGCAGGAGGAACTGACGAAAGGCACGGGCTTTGTGCTTGACGATGAGCGTAGCATGCTGTACGGCCGCTGCGCGGAGTGTGCGGGGAGGGTGAAATGAAAAAAGCAATAGCGCTTATCCTGCTTCTGTCGCTGCTGCTCTGCGGCTGTGGACAGGCATCTCCCGAGCCGCCTGACGGCGACGGAAAGCTAAGCATAGTGTGCAGCTCCTTTCCCGCCTATGATTTTGCCCGCGCGGTAGCGGGGGACAGGGCGGAGATTACCCTGCTGCTGAAGCCCGGCGCTGAGGTGCATTCCTACGAGCCAAGCCCGAAGGACATAATCCGCATTCAGGAAAGCGACCTGTTTATCTGCAACGGCGGCGAGTCCGAGCAGTGGGTGGAATCGCTGATAGACGATAAAACAAATGTTATATATATGATGGACTGCGTGGACACCGTGGAGGAATCGGCGGAGGGCATATACTCGTCCGGCCATGACGAACATGAGCATGAGGACGCGGAGCTTGACGAGCATGTATGGACCTCGCCTTTAAACGCGGTGAGGATCGTTGAGCAGATCGCCGATAAGCTCTGTGCTGTGGATAAAAGCGGCAGCAGGGAATATCTTATCAACTGTGAAAAGTACAAGACAAAGCTCCTTGAGCTGGATATCCGTTTCCGGACGACAGTGCTTCAGGCTGAGCGCAGTACCCTCGTTTTCGCTGACCGATTCCCTATGCGCTACTTCGCGCTTGAATACAGCCTTGACTGCTATGCGGCCTTCCCAGGCTGCGCCTCGGAGACCGAGCCCTCGGCAAAGACTGTGGCCTTCCTGATAGATCATGTTCGGGAGGGGAATATACCCACCGTGCTGTACATGGAGTTTTCAAACGAAAAAATGGCAGACGTCATATGCGAGGACACCGGCTGCAAGAAGCTGCCCTTTTATTCCGGGCACAGCGTGACGGCGGAGCAATTTGAAGCCGGAGTGACCTATCTGGATCTCATGGAAATAAATCTCGACTCCCTCAAGGAGGCTCTTAACTGATGGCACAATTAATATGTAAGGACGTCAGCTTTGCCTATGACGGCGAGACTGTGCTGAGCAATATAAATTTCTCCATCGACGCGGGCTCATATCTCTGTGTTGTGGGAGAGAACGGCTCGGGCAAGACGACCCTGATAAAGGGAATTTTGGGTCTGAAAGCCCCGTCGGGCGGCAAGATAGAATTCGGCGATCTGAAGCCGTCCGAGATCGGCTATCTGCCCCAGCAGACCCAGATCCAGCGGGATTTTCCTGCCTCGGTGTATGAGGTCGTGCTCTCCGGCAGGCTCAATTCCATGGGAAAACGGCTGTTTTACAGCGCAGGAGATAAGAGGATCGCGCAGGAGAATATGGAGCGCCTCGGCATCGACGAGCTGAAAAACCGCTGCTATATGGAGCTTTCCGGCGGTCAGCAGCAGCGCGTCCTGCTTGCGAGAGCCATGTGCGCGACCAAAAAGCTGCTTCTGCTCGATGAGCCGGTAACGGGTCTTGACCCTGTGGCCACGAACGAGATGTACAATCTTATAAAGCTTATAAATCTGTGCGATAACACAAGCGTTATCATGATATCCCATGATATACACGCGGCTGTGCGCTACGCAACGCATATCCTGCATCTGGGGCACAGGCAGTTCTTTTTCGGCACGGCCGCCGAGTACCGGCAGAGCGACCTTGCCCGCCGTTTTGTGGGAGGTGGCAGAGGATGATAGAGCTGTTTACCGAAATGTTTTCCTATCATTTCATGACCCGCGCCATCGCCGTCGGCGTGCTGGTATCCCTGTGCGCGGCGCTTTTGGGAGTGTCTCTGGTGCTCAAGCGCTATTCCATGATCGGCGACGGGCTTTCCCATGTTGGCTTCGGCGCTCTGGCTATAGCCGCAGCCCTGAACGTCGCCCCGCTTGCGCTGGCTGTGCCGGTGGTAGTTGCCGCAGCCTTCCTGCTGCTTAGGATAAATCAGAGCGGCAGAATAAAGGGCGACGCCGCTATCGCGCTCATATCATCGTCCGCTCTTGCGATAGGCGTTGTGGTGGTATCCGTGACAACAGGTATGAATACCGACGTTTCAAACTATATGTTCGGAAGCATCCTGTCCCTGAGCCGCGCCGATGCGATCCTGAGCATAGTGCTGTCAGTTGTTGTGCTTCTGATGTTCGTGCTGCTGTACCCACGCATATTCGCCGTGACCTTTGACGAAACCTTCGCACGTGCAACGGGCACGAAGTCGCAGCTTTTCAATACGGTCATCGCGGTGCTGACGGCGGTGACGGTGGTTATAGGCATGCGTATGATGGGTGCTCTGCTTATATCGAGCCTCATAATCTTCCCCGCGCTTACCGCAATGAGATTGTGCCGAAGCTTCAAGTCCGTTGTGATGTGCTCAGCTGTCGTCTCGGTAGTGTGCTTCGTGCTGGGTATGACTGCCTCCTATGCCCTTGAGCTGCCGTCGGGAGCCAGCGTCGTGATGGTGAATATCATAGCTTTTCTGCTGTTTTCTTTTGCGTCTTTACTAAAACGCAGGGCGTAAAATTATAAAAACTATATAAAACTCGGGTCCGTTTCAACAAAAAACGGGCCCGAGTTTTATTCAAAAATTCAGCAAACCCATGAATATTCATCCATAAATGAATATTATGCACTAATAAGGGGCTAAAACAAGAAAATTACGAATATTTTTTCAAAAAGGTGTTGACAAAAGTGAATGCAGATGATAATATATGCCCTGTTAAAAGGAAAAACATTAATCAGCAATTAATTTGAGAGGTAATAAAAATGAAAAAAGTAACCGCACTCATACTTGCTCTGGTAATGGTGTTCGCACTGTGCGCCTGCGGCAATAGCACCGATGATGCCGATGACAAAGGCACCAAGCTCAAAATACTCGATTCCGAGTATGTAACAGAGGATTATGCAATCGCAATCTCAAAGGATAACGAAGACCTGCTTGCTAAGGTAAACGAGGCTCTTCAGGCATTGATCGACGATGGCAGCGTCAAGGCAGTTGTTGATTATTACATCTCCGGTATCGGCGAGCTTCCCGAAATTCAGAAGAACGTCGCGTCCGACGCAGAAGAGCTTATCATGGCTACCAGCGCAGACTTCCCTCCCTATGAGTACGTTGATGGCGACGACACTGTCGGCATAGACGTGGCTGTCGCAGGCCTTATCGCCGACAAGCTTGGCATGAAGCTCGTCATTGACGACTGCGGCTTCGATGCGGTCATACCCGCGATCCAGTCCGGCAAGGCCGACATCGGCATGGCTGGTCTGACCGTCAATGAGGAGCGTCTCCAGAGCGTAAACTTCTCCGTATCATATGCCACCGGCGTTCAGGTCATGATCGTCCGTGAGGATTCCGATATCACCGGCTACGACGACATTATAGCAAAGATCGAGAACGGTGAGGATATCCAGATCGGCGCTCAGAACGCTACCACCGGATATATCTATGCTTCGGATACCGTTGAAAACGGCGGCTTCGGTGAAGATCATGTTCAGGCATTCCCCAAGGGCGCTGACGCCATCGCTGCTCTGACCAGCGGCAAGCTCGACTGCGTTATCATCGACAATGAGCCTGCAAAGGCTTTCGTCGAGGCTAACAACGGCTGATATTAAGTAAGGGATAAGTGAGGCTCCGTGCTTTCATGGAGCCTCCTTTTCGGCGTTTTGAGAAAAGGAAGGAACCCTATTGGAACAGTGGTTTTCTGAGCTGAAAGCTCAGTTCATACTTAACTTTATTGAAAAAGACCGATGGAAATTGTTCGTCGATGGCATTGGCAACACGCTGAAGATAACGTTTGTCGCCTGCCTTATAGGCATCTGCATCGGTGTTGTAATAGCAATTGTACGCTCTACTTGGGATAAAAATAATGAGACCATGCGCAAGGGACTTGGCAAGAGTCTGCTTTCCGTGGTAAACGGGATATGCAAGGTGTATCTGACCGTTATACGCGGTACGCCTGTCGTTGTGCAGCTCATGATCATTTACTACATAATATTTGCCTCCTCAAGGAACGGACTGCTCATAGCCATGCTGGCCTTCGGTATTAACTCCGGCGCATATGTGGCGGAGATCGTCCGAGGCGGCATCATGTCCATCGACGCCGGACAGTTCGAGGCGGGACGCTCGCTGGGCTTTAACTATGTCCAGACCATGCGCTATGTCATAATCCCGCAGGTATTCAAAAACGTGCTTCCCACGCTGGCAAACGAGTTCATAGTCCTGCTTAAGGAGACCTCCGTCTCCGGCTACGTTGCCATCCGAGACCTGACAAAGGCCGGCGACATCATACGCGGAGCTACATATTCTCCGTTTATGCCGCTCATAGGCGTGGCGCTTATATATCTCACGCTGGTGATATTCTTTACATGGCTTGTGGGCAAGCTTGAAAGGAGGCTGCGCGACAGTGACCACTGATGTTCTTATCAATGTAGAAAATCTGCAGAAGTATTTCAAAGGCGATAAGATCAAGGCTCTTGATGGAGTTAGTACCGAGATCCATAAGGGCGAGGTCGTGGTCGTTATAGGCCCCTCGGGCTCTGGTAAATCGACCTTCCTCCGCTGCCTGAATCTGCTTGAGATGCCCACAGGCGGTACGATAACCCTTGAGGGCGTGGATATCACCGACCCCGGGTGCAACATAAACCTGCACCGTCAGAAGATGGGGATGGTGTTCCAGCACTTCAACCTTTTCCCGCACATGACACTGCTCAAAAATATGACCATAGCGCCCATGAAACTGCTGGGCAAGTCAAAGGAAGAGTCTGAGAAGAAAGCGCTTGAGCTGCTTGAGCGCGTAGGCCTTGCAGACCGAGCCGACGCATACCCAAACCAGCTATCCGGCGGTCAGAAGCAGCGTGTGGCAATAGTCCGCGCCCTGTGTATGGAGCCGGACGTCATGCTCTTCGACGAGCCCACCTCCGCTCTCGACCCCGAGATGGTCGGCGAGGTTCTGGACGTCATGAAAGAGCTTGCACACGAGGGTATGACGATGGTCGTCGTCACGCATGAGATGGGCTTTGCCCGCGAAGTCGGAAATCGGGTGCTGTTCATGGCTGATGGAAGACTTGTTGAGGAGGGCACGCCTCAGGAGATATTTGAGCACCCAAAGAGCGAGCGTCTTCAGGATTTTCTGGCAAAGGTACTTTAAACGATCAATACTGCCTGGGGACTTGTTCCTCCGGCAGTAATTTTTACAAATTAGCCCTTTTAATTTGGCTTAGGATGTGCTATAATGCCCACGTTTATTGCGCATGAAGCGCAGGAGGCACATATATGAAAAAGAAACTGCTTTTTATCCTGCTTGTTTCAGCTTGTTTCAGCATGGCTCTGTTTTCCGGCATCTCGGCTTACGCAGAGCTGGGAATAAAGCCCGTTGCCGACCCTTGGGATGATCCGAACAACTTGACTTCGGACGGCGGCACATACTATGCATATAACGAAGCGGGATATATAGTGGCGTGGGAAACTCCGGAGTGCGACACGAACGGAGAGTACATGCTGCTTGAGAATAACACTAAGCTGAAGGTCGAATACCGCATAAGCTATATGGAGGATATCCCCTGGGGGCATATAAGCCTTGAGCTTGACGACGGCGAGTCGGGGGAGCCACGGAGTTTTGATGGCTGGGTGCTGATGTCCGACCTTTTGGACGAGCATGGAAACCCTGCGGCGGTGGTACCTCCCGAGATCCCCGAGCATCCAATGATAGCCGACCCCATACGCGTGGAGGAGCCGGAGGAATCCGAGACAACGGAGGAGACACCGGCGCCCACAACGCCCGTTCCTCCCAAGCAGGCGATAAATATAAGCAATACCTATAATAATGCGATCGTCTATACCTCCGTTGTGATTGCTGTTATTGCGATAGCCTTTGCGGTCATGGTCCTTGTAAAACACAAGGCACTAAATAAAAAAGGCGAATAAAGCATAGCTTAGACAGACATAATAAATATAGAAAGATACAAAACCTTAGCACTCTGAATCCAAGAGTGCTAAGGTTTACGATTTGTTAATATAAAATACTATATTTATTCACAATTATATGGTATTTTATATACAACAAGAAACAAAAGTTATAAATCAACAAACGATTTGTGACTCGTTCCAAAAAATCAGGAGGTATTTATTATGTTTGAACTTACACCTTTCGGCTATCGCCGCGTATCTGCTTATAATCCTTTCCGTGAGCTGGAGGAGATGTCCAGAAGCTTCTGGAACAGCTCCGAGCTGTCCGCTTTCCGCACCGATATTAAAAAGCAGGACGGAAACTATGTCCTCGAGGCAGAGCTGCCCGGCTTCAAGAAGGAAGATATCAGCATTGATATCGACAAGGATTGCCTGACCATTTCCGCCGAACGCAAGTCCGAGGAAAATGAGGAAGACAAGGACAACGGTTTTATCCGCAGAGAGCGCTATTACGGCTCCTACAGCCGCAGCTTCAACATCAAGGGCATTGATGCCGACACGATCAGCGCATCCTACAATGACGGTGTCCTGACCTTGACCATGCCGGAGAAAACACCCGAGATTCCCGCAGCCCGCAGGCTTGAGATCCAGTAAGCCTGAGCATTTGGGCTCAGCCCCGTATGTACAAATAGTTCATCAGATTGATTTCTTTCATTTTCTCTCTTTAACTCCCTAAAAGCAGCGCCGCAGGTTCACCTGCGGCGCTGTTGTTTTTATACTTTTATGCAAAGATATCTGCCGATAGCGGCTCAACGCAGTCAGCGGATTCGTTGCTGAGAAGAGAAAATCGTGCCTTGGGCATATAAAACGCCTCCTCGGAGCGGTTAACGACACAGCTGCGCTTTTCGCTTTCAAACTCGCGCTCGATAACGATAATGTGAGGATTTGGAGCGTATACTTTCATACTGCCCGTGAGCAGTGCGGGGGAGGCGCTGCGCAGCTCTCCGAGTTTAACGTAAAAATTATGTAAACCTGCTCCCGACGGCTCAAAGGGCGCTCTGTTAAAGGGATCCCGAGCGCCGTCAAGGCACTCCTCGTCGCCGTAATAAAGGCATGGAACGCCGGGAACGAAGTACTGTATCGCAGCGCAGAGCCTTTGCAGAGCCGTCGCTGCTTTACTCTGCTCCTCGCTCGGGCGCAGCCTTGACTGGGCGGCTCTGCCAAGCGCGTTTACGTCGTAATCAAAGGCGAGCGCCGTGTGCAACCGCTCAACGTCGTGCGAGCCGAGGAGATTCATAAGTGAAACATACATCGGCGCGGGGTAATTATGCTGCTGAGACACAAGAAAGTCCCTCAGCTCAAAGGCAGTGGACTTACCCTGTGCAAAGGCTATGACAGCATTGCGGAAGGGGTAATTCATGACGCTGTCCAGAGAGTATCCCAGCGCATAATTGCGCTTTTTGCCGTAGCTTTCCTTGCTTACGGCATCCTCCCAGACCTCGCCTATGATAACGCTGTCGGGAGAAACCTCCTTCGCAGCGGAGCGGATGAGGCTCAGCACCTCGTCGGGGAGCTCGTCCGCAACGTCGATGCGCCAGCCGCTCGCGCCTGCGCGCAGCCACTGCTTAACGACGCTGTTATCTCCGCTTATAATGTATTCCTGCCATTTCGGGTCATTTTCGTTGACCTCGGGAAGATCCTTGAAATTCCACCAGCAGCGGTAATCGTCGGGAAAGCTCCTGAAATCATACCAGCCGTAATACGGCGAACTCTCGCCTTGATACGCGCCGAGACTATCATAGCTTCCGAAGCGGTTAAAGTAAATGCTGTCAGCGCCTGTGTGTGAGAATACGCCGTCGTTTATTATGCGGATGCCCATGCGGCGAGCTTCACTGCATAGGTTTACATAATCTGAATTACTCCCCAAGATCGGGTCGACACTTAAGTAATCGGAGGTGTCATATCGGTGATTTGACCTTGCCTCGACGATGGGATTGAGGTATATGGCGCCGACGCCGAGCTCCTTGAGATACGGGAGCTTTTTTGCGATCCCGCGAAGATTCCCGCCGTAGAAGTCGTCGGGAGCGTAATCACGCTCAAACGCTCTGGCCTGCCATTTAACGGGCTCGTCCGTGCTTTTGTGAAGCTCCGGGGTCTGACCGAGCAGGCGGTGGTACCCAATACCCTCTTGGGCGCTGCTATCATAGGTAAAGCCGAAACGGTCGGGGAAGATCTGATACATTATGCTTCGTGAAAACCACTCGGGCGTCTCAAAGCCGCGCTTATATACCGTCAGGCGAAAGCCCTCCTCGGGCTCACGGCTGAGCCTTGAGCTGTGCCCGTCTTTCGCAGGACAGAGCCATGTGTTATCGAGCCTGAAGCGGTAGCGCAGATCCGCCGGATACGGGGGAGTGAAGCTTGCTCTGAAGCCGGCGTCGGTCTTATCCATGGGGATCTCGGCTGAAAAACCGTCGCCGCAGACGCAGAGAGAGGCCGACTTTACGCCGCCGAAGGCTACAATGAAAAATCTTATTTCCGTACTTTCTTCAACAGCGCCGCAGGGGAAGCGGAACGCCGTGTCATATGCGTCGTGGAAGGCAAGGCCGAGATCGCGCAGAGCGTCCTTTAGAACGGCTTCGAGGTGCGCCGTGCGGGGCTGCATTTCGTAAAGCCAGTCCCTGACGGGGGCGTTTATCTCTTTTACGAAACAGCCGAGGACTATGTCTGCCGCCTGTTCCATGCCCAGACCGCAGTCGTCCAACAAAAGCCGCAGCAGCTCCGACGGGATGAGATCCGTCCTGTCCTCCGGCAAAAATTCCGGTAGCCGCCCGATGGGGCAGCCGTACCTGCGGCACTTATCCAGAGCCTCGGCAAATACGGCGGCGGATACGAGATATGAGCGCATAAAATCGTGCACAAGATTGACTGGCCGCCATTTTTCACCGTCGAAGGCGACGTCATAGCTGCGTGGGCGGAAGTATTCTATACTGAGCCGCCCGTCATATGACCAGTGCTCGGTATAGCCGCCATAGGTGTTGACTTTTCTTATCAGAGCATCCATAAATAAAGCTTTGCGTACTCCTCGGAGGATTTGCTGAAGCTGAAATCGGCCTCCATTGCCTGCCGGACAAGGCTGTTCATGATCTCGGGGCTGCGGTAGCAGTCCATGGCAAGCATCATGGAGTCTTTCATTTCGTGGGCGTTAAAGTCGACAAAGGAGAAGCCGGTGCCCTCGCCGGTAAATTTGTTGTAGGGCCTGACAGAGTCCCTGAGCCCTCCCGTTTCGCGCACTATGGGCAGCGTACCGTAGCGCATGGCTATCATCTGTGAAAGCCCGCAGGGCTCGAAGCGCGAGGGCATCAGCAGAAAATCGGCTCCGGCATATACCTTATGCGATAACTCTTCGTTATAACCAATGTATGCGCAGAGCCTGCCCCTGTAGCGCCCCTCGGCGGCTCGCATGAAGTCCTCAAACTCCTTATCGCCGCTGCCGAGCAGCAAAAACTGCATATCGTTGTACTGCATGAGCTCGTCTATCATGCGCTCGACCAGCGAAAAGCCCTTTTGCTCCGTCATACGGGTCACCATCGCAAAAAGGGGCACATCGCGGCGCTGCTCAAGGCCCATTGCTTTTTGCAGCTCGAGTTTACATAATGCCTTGCTGCCGAGCCGTCCCTTGTGATACCTTGCGGGGATAAGAGGGTCGGTATTGGGATTGAAGGTCTTGATGTCGATGCCGTTTATTATGCCGCTGAGCTGGCCGCTGCGCGCTGTGAGGATGCCCTCAAGCCCCTCGCCGAAATAGGCTGTCTTGATCTCCTCGGCATAGGTCGGGCTTACGGTGTTTATCCTGTCGGCGAAAACGCAGCCTGCCTTCATAAAGCTTGCGCAGCCGTTAAGCTCCATAAATTCGGGCGTGTAGTATTTATCCTCGACTCCCAGCAGATCCTGAACGTAGTCGAAGCCGAATTTTCCTTGAAATGCAATGTTGTGGATCGTCAGCAGCCAGCGTAGGTGCTCCTGCATCCCGCCCCTGTACTGGGTCTTTGCCAGCATGGGCAGCATGGCTGTGTGCCAGTCGTTGCAGTGAACTATGTCAGGCTCAAAGCCAAGGTTGGGTATGGCGTCCAGAACGGCGCGGGTAAAGAAGGCGTACTGCTCGCCCTCGGCCTGCCCGCCGCGATAGATCTTGTCGCCGAAGTAAAACTCGCTGTCAACAAGATAAATGCATACGCCGTCAAGCTCAAGGCGCTCTATGCCGCAGTACTGCGTGCGCCAGCCGAGATTTACATAAAAATCAAACATGTGTTCGACTTCATCGGCGTATTTTTCTTTGACGCAGCGGTGATAAGGCGTGATGACCCTTGCGTCGATGCCGAGCTCACCAAGCGATTTCGGCAGTGTTCCAACAACGTCGGCAAGGCCGCCGGTCTTGGATATGGGCGCGCACTCTGCGGCGGCCAGCAGGATGCGGGGGAGCTCTTTGCGTCCTTTCTCGTTAAGTATTTTCCTGAATTCTTTCTTCAAGCTCATCACTTATCCTTTCCGGAATGTATTCAAAGTACACGGTCGACAAGGGAGGAAGATCGATCTGCGCGCTGTAGGGCAGGCCCTCAAACTCCTCCTTGCGGCTTTCTATAGTTTTAGTGTTATGTAAACTGCTGCCGCCGAATGCGGAGTCGTCGCTGGACAGAATCTCCCGAAGGATGCCCGAATGTGGAAGGCCGATCGTGAAGCCGCGGTGCTCGTTGGGGATAAAATTGCAGGCGCAGACGAGGTAGTTCTCGCTTTCGGGCTTAGCCGAGCGCAGGAAAGCAATAGAGCTTAGGCTTTTTTCGTTAACATTGAGCCATTTGAAGCCGTCCCATGACTTATCCACCTCGTAAAGTGCGGGGAACCTGTTGTATATATGATTGAGCGCCCTGCAGTATTCCCGCAGCCTTTCATGCATTGGATAATCCAGCAGCAGCCAGTCCAGGCTCTGCTCGTAATTCCATTCGATAAACTGCCCGAATTCCGAACCCATGAAGCATAGCTTTTTGCCGGGATGCGCGAACTGATAGCCGTAAAGAGCGCGGAGCGTGGCAAATTTCTGCTCATAGCTGCCGAACATCTTATCCAGCATGGATCTTTTGCCGTGTACCACCTCGTCATGCGAATAGGCGAGGATGAAGTTTTCCGAAAAGGCGTACATCATGGAGAAGGTGAGCTTATCGTGCGCACCCTTGCGGAAAAGCGGGTCGATGGAGAAATAATCGAGCGTATCGTGCATATAGCCCATGTCCCACTTGAAGCTGAAGCCCAGCCCGCCCACGTCCGGCGGCATAGTTACCATGGGATACGCGGTGGATTCCTCTGCGACGGTGATAGCGCCGGGGTAGTTTGACAGTACCGCTGTGTTGAGCTTCCTCAGAAATTCCACGGCGCCGAGGTTTATGCTGCCGCCCTCGCGGTTGGGAGTATATTCCCCGTCCTTCCTGCCGTAGTTGAGGTACAGCATGGAGGATACAGCGTCCATACGTATGCCGTCGATATGGTAGTTTTCAAAGAAGAAGCAGGCCGAGGAGATGAGGAAAGACTGGACCTCCGGCATCTCGTAATCGAAGATCAGGGTGCCCCATTCAGGGTGGGCGGCCATACGCGCCTCCTTGCACTCATAAAGCCGTGTGCCGTCGAACTCGGCGAGGCCGTGCTCGTCTCTGGGAAAATGCGCGGGCACCCAATCGAGGATAACGCCGATGCCGGCGCTGTGCATAACGTCGATAAACTCGGCAAACTCGTCGGGGCTGCCGTAGCGGCCGGTTGGGGCGTAGTAGCCCGTTACCTGATAGCCCCAGGAGCCGGGGAAGGGGTATTCTGTAACGGGAAGGAGCTCAATGTGAGTGTAACCCATGTCGCGGCAGTATTCGGCAAGCTCGGGGGCCATATCGGCGTAATTTACCTTACCGTCATGCATTTTCCATGAGCCGAGGTGCAGCTCATATATGGACATGGGCGAAGCAAAATGATCCGCTGCTGCACGCTTGTCAAGAAAACCGGCGTCATGCCATTCGTATGAGCCTGTCCAGACCTTTGACGCGGTGTCAAGCCCCGATTGCGACCAACGGGCGAAGGGGTCGGACTTGAATACGCGCCTGCCGCCCCTCTGTGCAACGCAGTATTTGTAAAGATCGCCGTTTTTCAGCCCCGATACAAAGCAGACCCACATGCCGCCGTGCTTCTCCATGGGTGTGGCGGCTTCATTCCAGCCGTTAAAGTCGCCGACCAGGGACACGGCCTCGGCATTGGGAGCCCAGAGCACAAAGCGGTGCATTTTGATCTCGTCTATGTACCGGCAGCCCAGAAGTAGCCAGGCCTTCTCTGCCTTACCTGTATTGAACAGGAAGATATCGTCCTGAGGCAGGTATTTTTCTATCAGTTCAGAATACATATCGCTTCTCCAGATTTTTTCTATAGCATATTCTATAAGTATTATAAACGCACGGCAACGTAATTCCAACAACTTTTTGCTTGATTGCGCTTGTGCAGTTGTACCAATTATTATATAATTACAGGCAAATCAGTACAATGAGGAGTTTTGGTATGTTTTCATTCAATCACTTCAATTTTAATGTTTTCGACCTCGAGCGAAGCCTAAAGTTCTATGACGAGGGCTTCGGCCTGAAGCCGGTGAGGGAAAAAACGGCCTCCGACGGAAGCTTCAGGCTCGTCTTCCTCGGCGATGGAGTTACGGATTTCCAGCTTGAGCTGACATGGCTGCGAGATCGAGCCGAGCCCTATGACCTCGGCGAGCAGGAGTTCCACCTTGCCTTTGTGGCCGAGGACATGGATAAAGCCCACGAAAAGCATGAGAAAATGGGCTGCATATGCTTTGAAAATCCCGCAATGGGTATTTACTTTGTAGAGGACCCCGACGGCTACTGGATAGAGGTCATCCCGCCAAAAAGGTAATAGCTGAGAAATTTTTGGGGATTTACTATAATTTTATCAGGCACAATAGGCAATATGGTGCGTAATTCTGAAAGGAGCTTTACTATGTCGGCTTTGTATGAATGGAGCAGGGGCTCTAAGGCAAAGAAGGCCGCGGCGTTTTTAATCGAAACGGCAAAGGGCTTTGTGATGATGTGCCTGATCCTCCTTATCTACAGTCTTATCTTTAAAGAAAGCGATTTTGCCGGACACTTTGAAAGATCATGGTATATTCTGCTCCCTACTGCTGCGGCTGCTTCCGTGACGATGCTCACCGCATATGCCGGAACACCGGAAGGCAGCTCTAAAGGAAAGCTTCCGTGGGCGTTTGCGATGGCTGCCGCAGCAGGCGCGATGGTACTTGCTTTCAGGGATACCTTGACAGGCGCTCAGGCAAGTCTGTGGATAGGAGCGTGCATGGCATTGGGGGCCTTGCTAGTGCTGGTTGACCGCATGTTCGCCTTGCTGACAAGAGAAAGAAACTGATAAAGTGACGAGCCCCGCTGGTTTGCCGGTGGGGCTTTGCCGTACACAGATGCTGATTTTTCTCAAAAAAATCAGCTCATATGGTATACAAGCGCTTGAATATGCCTTCGTTATGCAATATAATACATCAATATCGCGGCGCGTAAGCGAAGGCCGTTGCGCGCTAAACAGATAGGTCGAGGAAAACAGTATGGTTTGTGATAATATAAGTACGGGCGAAAACGGACGTCTTTATTTTGCCGGTCAGGATACGGTCGCGCTGGCCGAAAGGTACGGAACGCCGCTGTATCTCATTGATGAGGACAGGCTGCGCCGGAACTGCCGCGCATACAGCGAGGCTTTCAGGAAGCACTTCGGCTCAGATGCAAAGGCGCTGTACGCCAGCAAGGCGAATTCCTTCAAGCGCATTTATGAGATAATGCGCGAGGAGGATATGGGCATAGACGTCGTATCCCGAGGCGAGATCTATACCGCCTGCCTTGCGGGTTATCCTATGGAAAACGCATTTTTCCACGGCAATAACAAGACCGATGAGGATATTGCCTACGCTGAGGAAAAGGGTGTGGGCTGCTTTGTGGTGGACAATATGGAGGAACTGAGCGCCATCGAGCGCGAGGCCTCACGACGCGGCATAGTCCAGCGGGTGCTGCTGCGGCTGACGCCGGGCATCGATCCACATACCTACGAGGCTGTCGCTACGGGCAGGGTCGATTCCAAATTCGGCAGCGCCATTGAGACCGGACAGGCGGAGCTAATCGCAGCCGCGGCTATGAAAATGCCCCACATCGACCTTGCGGGCTTCCACTGCCATGTGGGCTCTCAGGTCTTTGCCGAGGATGTTTTCGAGCGTTCCGCCGTCATAATGCTGGACTTCATTGCGCAGATGCGGGAGAAGTACGGATTCGAGACGCGGGAGCTTGACCTCGGCGGCGGCTACGGCGTCAGATATGTCGAATCAGACCCGTATTTATGCGTTGATAAAAAGATAGGCGAGGTCGCTGCGGCGGTCAAGGCAGAATGCGCAAGGCTCGTTATACCGCTCCCCGAGATACACATGGAGCCTGGCAGGGGTATCGTTGCGGACGCCGGAATGACCCTGTACACCGTCGGCGCAGTCAAGCGCATACCGGGGTACAAGAACTATGTCTCCATCGATGGCGGCATGACGGATAACCCCCGCTTTGCTCTCTACGGATCGGAGTATACTTGCCTTGCGGCGGGGAAAACGGACGAAGAGCCCGATCTTAGATGCTCGCTGGTCGGACGCTGCTGCGAAAGCGGCGACATTATTCAGGAAAATATCCTTCTCCCGGGAAGCATAGAGAGAGGAGACATCGTGGCGGTATGCACCACGGGGGCGTATAATTATTCCATGGCCTCGAACTATAACAGGGTTCCCAGACCTCCCATCGTCATGCTCCGAGGCGGGGAAAGCTATGTCGCCGTCCAGCGCGAGAGCCTTGAGGATATATTCAGAAACGATGTATAAAAATCAGCCGCTTTGCGGCTGATTTTTATTTTGGAATACCTTTTGGCTGGCAGTTATGGTATTTAACTCTAAGATATTATGTAAACTCGCAGATATCCGTCACCGATACCTCGAAGGCAGTCTTTTCCACCGGCTCGCCGCCGATTATCTTGATATAGCTGCGGCTTTGTATCCTGCCCTCAAGGCTCACCACGGTGCCCACATCCCACTCCGAGGCCTCGCGCGCCTTGAGCCCCCATGTGATGCAGGGCAGATAGTCGCTCCTGCCGTAGCGGCGGTTAACCGCCAGCATCAGATCGCAGATATCCCGACCCATGGGAGTCATGCGAAGATTGGGCGGCTTGCACAGAGTCCCTATAAGGCGAACGCTGTTCATGTCCTCGCCGCTGCATAGGGACAGCTCCTTTGCAAATACCGTTATCACGAGCTTTGCGCCCTCGCCGCTTTTGTTGTTGAAGGAGCGCAGCTCGCCGGTGACGCTGATTTTTTCCGCGCTGTCGGGCTCGATAGCTTCGAGAAGCTCATCCCGAACGATGACGTTCACGGTATCCGTTGCGCCGGACAGACGTGCGATCTCCATGGGAAAGGTGTAAAAGGTCTCGCCGCGGCTCGCGTGGGAAAAGACCGGGGGGGCGGCGATAACGCCGGTAAGCTGAGCAAAATTCCTGCTTGTGTTTTCATCCATATGTTAAGTCCTGTCCTTAAATAAAAGTTTTTGTTAGAGTATATTAAGAACAAACGCTTGAATATGCCGCCGGAATGCAATATAATGAATTCAAATCACCTTTGAAAGGATAAAGCTATGGATATCAAAGAACTTCTAAAATACTGCGATCACACCCTGCTGAGGGTAGACTGCACCGAGGCGGAGATAAAAAGACTCTGCGACCAGGCGATAAAATATGAGTGCGCCTCCGTGTGCATTCCGCCCTGCCATGTGCCAGGCGCAAAGCGCTATGTCGGCGACAGAATGAAGATATGCACCGTCATCGGATTCCCCAACGGATATATGTCTTCCGCCGCCAAGGCCTTTGAAGCAGCCGACGCCGTGGCAAACGGCGCAGACGAGATCGACATGGTCGTGAACCTCTCCATGGTCAAGGACGGCTGCTGGGACGACGTCGCCGAGGATATAAAGGCAGTCCGCCGCTCCTGCACCGGAAAGATACTCAAGGTAATAATCGAGTGCTGCCTGCTTACAGACGAGGAGAAGATGCGCCTGTGCGCGATCGTCGCCGAGTGCGGCGCGGACTTCATCAAGACCTCCACGGGCTTTTCCAAGGGCGGCGCGACCCGTCACGACGTTGAGCTAATGCGTAAATACAGCCCCGAGACCGTTCAGGTCAAGGCTGCCGGCGGCATATCCTCCATCGAGGACGCGGAGGACTTCGTGGCCCTTGGCGCGACGAGGCTGGGCACCAGCCGCATCGTGAAGCTTGCAATGGAGCTTGAGAAGGAAGAGGGAGCCCCGGAGGAAAATTACTGATGGGCTTTAAACCGGGAAGACTGCTGAGCGCGATAGGGCTCATTCTGTCGGGCGCGCTGCTTGTTCTGGGCTCCGTGTATATATCGCCCCGTTCCCAGAGCTGGGCAAGCATATGGAGCGTGCTTATGGCGGGTGTGGCGGCATTTTTTGCCCACTATTTGCTAAGAGGCAGCAAGGACGATTAAGGCAGCCCCTGTGCTTATGCCAGGAGCTCCCGTATGCCGTTGCACAGGGCAATGCCGGGGACCGACAGCAGCAGCCAGAAAAAGCTGAACAGAGGGCATACCTGCCCCATGACGTTCAGTGGTCTGTCGGAATAGTCCCAGATATGCCATCCCAATATTATGTTAACTAAAAATCCGGTGCAGAATTCTACCGCGGTGATAAGCGCCGCTGAGAGAAGGCACTTGGCCCATAAGGGGAGCGCCGCTGAGCTTATGACATACATGCAGGTGAAGCATGCTCCCCCGCACAGCAGCATCGTCCAGTGGGTCCAGCCCCGCCAGATTATCTCGACCAGACCGTATAGGCCTGCGCCGAGAATATAGATCAGTAATGTTTCCATGAAAAATATTCTTTCCCAAAAATTCTGAAAAAAACCTTGACACAGCGGGAAACTACTGGTACACTAATAAGGCTAAAAATGAAGTAGGTACGGCATCCCCGACCTCACCGGGCCGCAAAAGGCGCGCCTCGGTCAATAGCAACGCTCGGATTAGCGGTGTTTTTGTGCGCGGATGCTGTTTGGCGTCCGTTTTTTGCATTTTGGAGGTGCTTTACAATCGCAAACGTAACTCATGAAATCAACGAGGAGATCATCGACAAGGAAATACGCGTGATAGCTGACGATGGTGAGCAGCTCGGCATCATGTCCGCCGAGGCAGCCCTGAAGATTGCAGAGGAAAAGGAGCTTGACTTGGTCAAGATATCTCCCATGGCGAAGCCTCCCGTCTGCAAGCTCATGGACTATGGCAAATTCCGTTTCGAGCAGGCGAAGCGAGAGAAGGAAGCCAAGAAGAATCAGCGCGTTATGGAGATCAAGGAGATCCGTATGTCTCCGGGTATCGGAGAAAACGATCTGAACACCAAGCTCAAGAGCGCACTCAAGTTCCTTGCCGACGGCGACCGCGTTAAGGTTTCCATCCGTTTCCGTGGCAGAGAAATGGCGCACACCAACCTTGGCGAGGCCATTTTGCGCGATTTTGCGTCCAAGTGCGGCGAGGTCGCCAACCTTGATAAGGAGCCCAAGCTTGAGGGCCGCAATATGTCCATGTTCCTGTCCCCGAAGTCTGCCGCGGCAGTCAAGAAGGCACAGAAGGAAGCCGCGAAGAAGCAGGCTGCTGCATCTTCTGCGGAAAATAACTAACCTGGTTATTACAGATCAAAGCATACGGAAGGAGAAAAAATCATGCCTAAACTGAAGACCCACAGTGGTGCTAAGAAGAGATTCAATCTCACCAAGACCGGTAAGGTAAAGCGCGCTCGCGCTTATAAGAGCCATATCCTCACTAAGAAGGACACCAAGCGCTGCCGCCGTCTGCGTTCCGGCGCAATTGCCGACGTGACCAACGAGGCTACAATTAAAAAGATGATTCCTTATAAATAAGGATTGACTGTTACTGATAGGAGGAAATGACAAATGGCAAGAGTTAAGGGCGCAATGATGACCCGCAAACATAGAAATAAGATCCTTGGCCTGGCTAAGGGTTACTGGGGCAACAAGTCCCGCCACTATAAGATGGCGAACCAGCAGATGATGAAGTCCGGCCGCTATGCGTATGTCGGCCGCAAGCAGAAGAAAAGAGACTTCCGTCAGCTCTGGATCACCCGTATCAGCGCAGCCTGCAAGGCAAACGGCATGAACTACTCCACCTTCATGCACGGCCTGAAGCTTGCCGGTATCGACATGAACCGCAAGATGTTGTCCGAGACCGCGATCCATGACCCCGCCGCTTTCACCGCCCTGTGCGAGAAGGCAAAGGCAGCAAAGTAAATAAGAAAATAATAAGCTCCCATTTGCGAAAAATGCAAATGGGAGTTTTGTCGTTTTATAATGCCTTATCCAAGGCTGAGATAGCGGTCGAGGATGACGGCTATCTGGGCGCGGGTGGCTGTTCCGAAGGGGTCAAGGACGAGCTTTGAGCTGTCCGTTCCATTTATTACGCCCTCTTTGACCGCCCAAGTCAGGGGAGCTTTTGCAAATTCACTCACAGTGTCCCAATCGGCGGCGTCGGCTGCGTTTAAGGCATCTCCGCTTTCGCTCTGCGCATCGGTTGTGGTCGCTGGTGAGGATTTGGCATCGTAGCGATACAGGAGAGCGGCAAGCTCCTGACGGTTCAAGGCTCTGTTGGGCTTAAAGCTGCCGTCGGTGTAGCCCTCGATTATGCCGTTTGCATACGCCCAGCCGATAGCCGCGTCGCAGAAGCTGTCCTTCTTAACGTCGCTGAACACGGCGCTGCCGGCTTTTCCTGAGAATTCGGGTTCGTCTGCCATGCGGTAGAGGATGGCGGCGATCATGCCGCGGGTGAGGCTGGCGTTGGGGGAGAAGACGTCAATGGCTGTGCCGTTCATTATGCCCTCGTCCCACATCCTCAGGACTGCCTTGGCGCACCACGCATCGCCCGCAACGTCGCAGTAAGGCGCGCCGCAGAAGGTTTGGGCTTTCGCAGGAAGATAGCAACCATCATAGCAATTTATATCCGTTTCGAATAAAAACTCAAATTCGTCCCAGCCCTTTGCGTCAGGGAGACGGTATACCGATTTCGTCCTAAAAAGCGGCGATGTTCTTTCGTCGTTTTCATGTACCTTTATCGAAGGCGCGTCACCATAGAAATATATTGACTTTGAATTAGAAAGAATAAATGTGAATATGTCAATGCTTTCAACGCTTGCGGCAACCTGAATCTGGGTCGATTTGCAGCCATAGAACAGATAAGAGCCTAATGAGGTAACTCCGTCTTCAATTACGATTTTGTTTAGATCACCCAAGGAAGTTTGTAATGGGGAAATGATCCAGTAATCTGGCGGAACTGAACCGTCATCAATGCTGGGATAATAGTCCCATGTCGAGCCGCTTCCATATATCCTTACAACGCTGGCATCCTTGTCGTAAGTGTAGTATACATTATCACCCAACTGACCGCTTGGCTCAGGCGGTACAGAAGGCTCCTCGGCGCTTGCGGTTATGCAGAAGAGCACGACCAGCGCCAAAATCAGACACAATATTCTACTTGCTTTTTTCATGATTCAACCTCCTTCAGCTTATGTCTAAACCACCAGCTTTATTGACTTCAACATTGCCGGTCTTGCTGATATCGATGCTGCTTAATTCAACGCAGTTATCCTCGTATATTGAAGTACCGAACATACCGTCATTATCAATTGTGTAGAACATCATAAGCTTGCCATCGTCTGCTGAGCATCTGTAGCTGTCGCTTTTAGGAACAATAAATAAGTATTCGCATGGAGAATCCTCACCAAAAACAATGAAATTATAGCAGTACACATCTATTGAGCCATTAATTTCCCCATTTTGCATAGTAAGGGTATTTCCTCCGGCGTCAACAACTGAGAAATCATCTTCGGACTTAACTCTGAGAAGAGTATAATCTTCAAAGACTCTCGCGATTGACGAATTCGCGTTAGCGTTTGTATTGAATTCCCCGTCAATATCAAGGCCGTATGTTATGAAATTATTAAGATCATTTGTGTACTTACACTTAGCTATTGCTTCACGGTATTCATATCCATAGATGTAAGTAACCACAGTTCCGCTATACTTCCCGTTGCTTACTACTATTTCAATGTATCCATTAGAACTTAAACTGCGATTGTCGTAAATAGGTACTCTAAACCCATTGCTTGTTCTCTCAGGAACACCATATACATTAATCGCATGGCCGCCGTTTCGACCGGGCTGAGTATAAGAGAAAACACCTATTCCACCGTTAGCCTGCTCTGAAACCATTTGCCTAAGAACGGTGTCTACTGCGTTATTTTTTACAACTATCCAATTAAAGATTTCTGTAAAGTATTGCGATAGCTGATAAAAATTGATCTTGCTCTCTGCGGCTGATATTGTGAGACTTCCCTGTTCTACTGGTGTTGTAACTCTCTGATGCTTGGAATTAGTTACATCGGATAATCTCGGGATATCGTAAATGCTGGGCGCACTGTTGCAGAAATTGCCGTTTAGATCGATTTTTCCGCTGTAGTCAAGCGCCAGTGCCGCAGCCATACCAAAACATGATCCATTCCACGGCGTTGAAACCATAAAACTGTCCACAGTCTGCGGACTATTAATAAATCCGAGTCGGTTAACTGCTGACTTAAATGTGTTCCAATCCGCGTTAGACATTAAATACTTATCTGCACTGCCGGATGCAAAATCCGAAGAAGAGTTGATAAAGCGGAAAGTATCTCGCCCAAATACTATCCCCTCGACATTGTGCCGGTAGTTGATGCCGAATATGGCCATGTCCTTTCTTGCAACGTCCCCAAGGGGATTGATGACGTGAGTATTTGTGCCGTTATAAGGAATTGCGTATGAATATGCCCAAGCCACGGCGGTTTTCGCAAAATTGCCTACAGAGGAATAATCCGTATAGCCCGACATGTTCTCAGTTACGGTCTGAGAACAGCCCTTGTATCCGGCGAAGCGGTACAGCATGACCATAAGCTGCTGCCTCTGTACAGGCGAATTGGGTTCAAAGGTGGTCGTGGTAACGCCGTTTGATATGCCCTTTGCTACTGCCCAGCCGATCGCGTTATAATATACGGAGTAGCGCGAAACATCGGTGAACTGAGATGCATTGGAGTAAGTGCCGCCGTCTCCTGACATGCGGAAAAGAATAGTGACGGCCATGGCTCTGGATATGGATACATTGGGTCTGTATGTGCCGTCCTCCCAGCCTTGGATTATGCCGTTATCGGACATATAGTTTATGGCGTCCACATAAGAACTGCCGATGCTTGAGTCAATATCGCTGAAACTTTCGGCACATGCCGGAACAAAAAGCGCCGATAGCATGCATAATGTCAAAAGCAGAGTAAGCATTCGCTTTCTGGCCATTTTTAACCTCCATTTCAACTAATCAGATAAACGTATGGTTTTCGGTCATTGAAAGCGGGGCGGGGTCAAGCGATTTTAATGTAGCGTCGGCGAAATCAGCCGTATAAGCCCCGCGGCTTAATTTCTCATTGGAATCACCTCGCATAAATTAAGCGCTAATGTACAATTTGTTCGTTTTGCTTTATAAATAAGTAAAATATGACTATGTTACATTAATGTTATTATATTTACTGTTTTTTGTCAATACTGCAAGAATAATTCCAGCTAGTAAAAATGCTCCACATCGCGAGACTTTTCGCAATGTGGAGCGCTTTAGCTTGTGGGTACAGTAAAAGTGCCGCCGGTGGGACGGCACTTTTACCTTTGTGGGACAGATTACTTCTGGAGAGCTGACCAGTCGGGAGTGTCGGTGCGGATGTTGGTCCACTCCTCGCAGAGTGCAGTATCGTTGTTGAGGACGTTACCGAGGTCGGTTGCCCAGGTGTAATTGTGGGAATTGGTGGCTTCGAGGATCTCACCGTAGCACCACATATCGGCGGGGCAGTCGGACCAGGTCTTGACATAGCCTTCGCAGCTTGCGGCGCTGTCAACAGCGGGCATACGGCCGACAAGGCGGTTGAACATGGTCGCAGCCTGTGCGCGAGTCAGGTTATCGGTGGGATTTGCATTGCCGTTTGCGTCGCCCTTGATTATGCCGAGCTTTGCAAGCAGGTTGATATACTTGTCGGCAAAGCCGCCGTTGAGGTCGCCGAAGATGCCGGAGCCGGTGTATTCAACAGAGAACATGCGGCCGATCATTGCGGCGAACTGCTCACGGGTCACAGGCTGGAAGGGACGGAAGGTGCCGTCGGCATAGCCGTTTATGATGCCGGCCTTTGCAAGGCTGGAGATCGCGTTGTTGTGAGGATTGCCGGTATTAACGTCGGAGAAGCTGTTGTCCTTGGTGAATACCTTGTCGCGGGCCTCGGGAGTCATGAGACGGAAGATCATGGTCGCAACCTCGGCGCGGGTGATGGTGCCGTTGGGACGGACAGTTCCGTCATTGTAGCCGATCATGTAGGAGAAGTGATCGGTGTAGTTAAGGCCGATATTGAGGACGGGGTAGAGAACCAGCTCCTCGACCTCGGGCTTGATGCTCATAGTCCAAGTGATGCCGGGGAGGGTGCTGTACTTGAGGCCGGTGATCATGCCGTCGCAGGTAGCGGCAACATTGTAGATGCCGAGAAGCCCCTTGGGGATGAGAGCAAGACCGAGCGCGTTAGCTTCTGACACGGAAGTATCGCCGTTAACGTTTGTCAGGGTGATCTGCGCGTGGCTTGCGGGGATGCGGCTTGCCAGCGAGCAGTAGACGAGATAGTCGGGGATCTGAATGCCGTTAATAACGTCGATAACGGAACCCATGACATTGTCGGACTTATCCGACTCTTCTGCAAACGCCATGGTGGGCATCAGTGCAACTACCATCATCACTGCCAGAAGCAGGCTGATAATCTTTGTTGACTTTTTCATTGTTTGTTCTCCTTATTAAAATAAACGTTTTATAATGCTGCTTAACAGCTATTATGTACAAGAACAATTTACACCGAACGTAACATTTTGTCAATAATTTGATACGAAATGTGACAAAAATATTTGAACATTTATTGGAGCTGCCGTATTATCTCTCTTCGGAGCCTGACAATGATGCGTTTTTCGAGGCGGCTTATATAGCTTTGGGATATCCCCATCATATCCGCTACCTCCTTTTGCGTGTATTCGCTGCCGCCGTTGAGGCCGAATCGCAGGGTTATGATATTCCTTTCACGCTCGGCAAGAGTGTTGACGGCGTTCATGAGCATCTGCCTGTCGGCGTCGTCCTCGAGGGGGCGGCACACCTCGTCGTCATCGGTGCCCAGCACATCCGAAAGCAGCAGCTCGTTTCCGTCCCAGTCGGTGTTCAGGGGCTCATCGAAGCTGACCTCGCTGCGCTGGTTGCTGATCTTTCGCAGATACATGAGTATCTCGTTTTCGATGCACCTTGAAGCGTATGTGGCAAGCTTTATGTTCTTGTCGCTTCTGAAGGTGTTTATGGCTTTTATAAGCCCGATGGTGCCTATCGAGATGAGATCTTCAAGGTTTATGCCCGTATTTTCAAAGCGCCTTGATATGTAGACGACGAGGCGGAGATTATGTTCCGTCAAAAGCCTTTTTGCGGCATCGTCGCCGTTTTCCATGGATATGATGGCCTTTTCCTCATCCTCGTGCTCAAGGGGAGGCGGCAGGATGTCGCTGCCTCCGATGTAAAACAGCCCGGAGCCCGGGGCAAGATGCTTCTCAAGCCAGCTTTTTATTAGTTTTAGTAAATTCATTTGTTCTCCTTTCACAGTATGCAGTCAAAGCCGTCTCCGCCCACGGGAGTGGGGGAAACGGCGACTATTATATCGCTGCGTTCCCTACCGTCGACACATATCCGGTCGGGACGAAACGCCGTAAGCATCCCCGAGCCCGTTCCGACGGCGCTGTACGGGATGAGCCGCAGGCGTCCCTCAAGCTTGGGTACGGTAAGAGCTTCGGTACAGTCGGGGGATTTGAATTTCTCCGCGAATTCGGGAAACAGGGGGGACAAGGTATCGGCGCTTCCTATCAGCACCGAGGCTCCCGTTATGGGGTCAAACAGCGTGTTGCCGCTGTCGTGCAGAGCACGAAGCTCGGCGGTCTTGCCCATGAACTCCAGACGCACCTCCGAGACGAAGATATCCGCGTTTTTCATGCTGCGGCGGAATACCAGGCTCAAAAGCGCATATATGACGCCGAAGGACAGCACAAGCACCGGCATGGAGACCGGTATGTACAGCCGGTTGTGGATGCTGTCCCCGCTTTGCAGAGAAATGGCCCATACCGCGCCGCCGAACAGCGCGGAAACGGCAAAAAATACAAGACAGCAGCGCAGGAGCTTTTTCTCACTGCCGTAAGCGATAAGAGCCATGAGCACTCCTGCGGCGAGCTTGACGGGCGAAAGCAGCAGAAAGCTCAGAGTGGGGAAAATGCTTGCGGCGGCAAAGCTGGCGCCGAAAAGGGAGGCGAGAAAATAGCGCACTCTGCGCAGCTTCACCCCGCAGACGCGTGCCGAACACAAGAGCAGCAGATAATCCAATATGAGGTTCAGAAAAAACAGCCGGTCTATGTAGATTACATCCATGGAAAGATTATAAGCTTAGTCCACCGCATAATTTGTCATTTATTAATTGTCAAATGGAGCAGTCTGTGGTAAAATACCTAAGATTTAATTAATATTAATATAGAATGGAAGGATTGTGTCTATGTGGTTTTGGTTTGCTATAGCGGCTCTTTTATGCTGGAGCGGCTCCGACCTGTTTTCAAAAATCGGCTGTCAGGATGCCAAGGATAAGTACAGCCATCTCAAGATGGTCATGGCGGTCGGCCTTGTTATGGGTCTGCACGCCGCGTATGAGATATTTGTCGGCGGCGTCGAGATAAACGGCAGCATACTACTTACTTACCTGCCTGTGTCCATGCTGTATATCATGTCCATGGCCATCGGATACCTGGGACTTAGATATATCGAGCTTTCTATATCATCCCCGATATGCAACTCCTCCGGAGCTATCGTCGCCATACTCATATTCGCAACTCAGGGCTTCGGCGAGCTGCCTCCAATGGCGCTTGCCGCCGTGGCGCTGGTGTGCATCGGAGTTGTCGCGCTGGGCATCACCGAGGCAGGGGAGGATGAGGAGCTCAGAAGGGCAAGGCAGGACGCTAGCAATCACCACTATGCGAAAAGCTGGGTGGCCATCACTATCCCAGTCATATACTGTCTTCTGGACGCACTGGGTACGTTCGCCGACAGCCGCGTGCTGGAGACTCTCAATGAGGACTCGGCGAATGTTGCCTATGAGCTGACCTTCCTGATCGTCGGCATTATCTGCGCGGTGTATGTTCTCGGAGTTAAGAAGCAGAAGCTCGTTCCCAGGATGGAAGCTCCCAAGTACACGGGCGCGATATTCGAGACCGCGGGCCAGTTTGCCTACATATATGCTCTTGCCGACGCTGAGCACGCGGCGCTTGCCGCCCCCATCATCTCAGCCTACTGCGTCGCCTCCGTGATCTGGAGCCGCATTTTCCTGAAGGAAAAGCTGTCTGCAAAGCACTATGGGTCTATCTTACTCGTGGTTGTGGGTATAGTTATTATGGGTATACTTGATATTTAATGAAGGAGAGATACTATGCCTGATCCTGTGTATAAAAGAGTACTTATAAAAATAAGCGGAGAGGCTCTTGCCGGCGATAAAAAGACCGGCTTTGACTTTGATTTTATCGCCCGTGTCTGCGAGACTGTCAAGCGCTGCACCGAGATGGGCGTTCAGGTGGGCATCGTCGTCGGCGGAGGGAATTTCTGGCGCGGCGTCAAGGACGGCGCGGGCCATGTAGAGCGCGTGTCGGCCGACCGCATGGGAATGCTGGCAACGGCAATGAACTGCCTTGCCGTCGCGGATGTGTTTAAGCAGATAGGCGCTTCGGCAAGCATCCAGACCGCCGTCGACATTCAGGGTGTCGGTGAGCGGTACAGCACGGGCGAGGCTATAAAGCGTCTTGAGAGGGGCGAGGTCGTCATGTTCGGCTGCGGCACCGGCAGCCCCTTCTTCTCGACGGACACGGCGGCGGTGCTGCGAGCCGCCGAGATAAATGCCGACGCCATACTCCTTGCAAAGAACATCGACGGCGTTTATTCCGCTGACCCCAGAACGGACGCTTCCGCCGTGAAATACGACAGCATCACATACGATGAGGTGCTGGCGCGGCACCTTGCAGTGATGGATACCACGGCCACCAGCCTCGCTATGGATAACGACATCCCCGTCATAGTGTTTGCACTGGCTCAGCCCGAGAATATCGTCCGCGTGCTAATGGGCGAAAAGCTCGGAACGATAGTAAGTAAGTAAAACTAAGATAAATCATTAGGAGGTAAAACCATGTCTAAATATCCCGATATCGAAAGCAGAATGAAGAAGACCACAGAGGTGCTTAAAACCCAGCTCGCGTCGGTACGCGCGGGACGCGCGAACGCGGCCGTGCTCGACCAGATCACAGTTGACTATTACGGCGTGCCCACTCCGATACAGCAGGTGGCGTCCATCTCCGTGCCCGACCCCCGCTCCCTGATGATCCAGCCGTGGGACGCATCCGTCCTAAAGGGCATTGAAAAGGCAATCCTTGCCTCTGACCTGGGCATCAATCCTCAGAACGACGGCAGGAGCATCCGCCTCGTGTTTCCCCAGCTCACTGAGGAGCGCCGCAAGGAGCTTGCAAAGCAGGTTAAAAAGTACGGCGAGGAGTCAAAGGTAGCGGTACGCAATATCCGCCGCGACGCTATAGATAAGTTCAAGAAGCAGCAGAAGGCCTCCGAAATCACCGAGGACGACTACAAGAACATTGAAAAGGACGTCCAGAAGCTGACCGATGATTATATAAAGGAAGTCGACAGCATAGCAGACGCGAAGGAAAAGGAACTTTTCGAGATCTGATATGGCGGAGAATATACTTAACAATGCGGCGGGGGAGCAGGCAAAAAGCTTTCCCCGCCATATTGCCATCATATTGGATGGCAACGGCCGCTGGGCGAAGAAGCGCGGCCTGCCCCGAAACGCGGGGCATCTCGCCGGCTCCGAGACCTTCCGGAACATAGCGACCTACTGCAAGGAGATAGGCATCGAGTACCTTACGGTGTACGCTTTTTCGACGGAAAACTGGAAGCGCTCCGAGGAGGAGGTCGGCGGCATCATGAAGCTGCTGGACAAATACCTGCACGAGGCGATACGGGACATGAGGAAGAAGAACATCAGGATGAAGGTGTTCGGCGATATATCCCGCCTGTCCCCGAAGCTTCAGGCGCTCATCAGGGAGACTGATGAGATATCCCAGCAGATAGAGGGCTTTCAAGCCAATATCTGCATAAACTACGGCGGCAGAGCCGAGATCGTCCGCGCAGCCGAGCTGTATGCGAAGGACGTGTCGGAGGGCAGGGCCGAGGGCAAGCTGACTGAGGAAAAGCTTGCGGGGTATATGTATTCGTCGGGCATACCCGATCCGGAACTCCTTATCCGCCCAGGCGGGGAGTACAGGATATCAAACTTCCTGCTGTGGCAGTGTGCCTATTCCGAGTTTTATTTCACCGACGTTCTCTGGCCGGACTTCACTCCGGCGGAGCTTGACAGAGCGATAGCGGCCTTCCAAAACCGCGACCGCCGTTTCGGAGGGGTTAAGCCATGATAAAAGCCGTATCCATTTTAGGCTCGACTGGTTCCATTGGCCGGCAGAGCATCTCGGCGGCGGAGCATCTCGGCATTCACGTAACGGCGCTTGCCGTGAACAGAAAAATAGATATGGCGGAGGAGCAGGCGCGCCGTCTGAGACCCAAATTTGTGGCTGTATATGACGAAAACGCCGCAAATGACCTGCGCATAAGGCTTGCCGATACAGATATCAGGGTAGGCGGCGGGATGGCGGGGCTCATCGAGGCCGCCGCCGATTATGCCGACTGCGTTGTGACGGCAGTGTCCGGCTCGGTGGGACTCAGACCCACGCTTGCCGCCATAGACGCAAAAAAACGTATCGCCCTTGCAAATAAGGAGACGCTCGTTTGCGCGGGAGAGCTCGTCATGCCGAGGGCTGCGAGCACGGGCGCCGAGATAGTACCCGTGGATTCCGAGCATTCGGCGATCTTCCAGTGCCTTATGGGCAGAAAAAGAAGCGAGCTGAAAAGGATCCTGCTCACGGGCAGCGGCGGCCCGTTCAGAGGCAAAAGCCGCGCAGAGCTCAGCGACGTCACACCCGAGCAGGCGGTCAGGCACCCCAACTGGAGCATGGGTGCAAAGATCTCTGTCGACTCGGCGACAATGATGAACAAGGGTCTTGAGTTCATTGAGGCGATGCACCTTTTTGGCGTGATGCCGGATGATATACAGGTCGTTGTACATCCCCAGAGCATAATACACTCCATGGTGGAGCTTGTTGACGGCAGCGTTATAGCCCAGCTCGGCGTTCCTGATATGGGACTTCCCATACAGCTTGCCATGACATATCCCGAGCGGACTGCATCGCCCTTCAAACGTCTTGATTTTTGGAATATGAAGGACATGAGCTTTGAAGCGCCGGACTATGAAAAGACACCATGTCTGAAGCTTGCGATGGACTGCGCAAGGGAGGGCGGCACCGCGCCCTGCGTCATGAGCGCGGCTAACGAAGCGGCGGTCGCGCTGTTTTTGCAACACCGGCTCGGCTATAATCAGATATATGACTGTGTTTTGTCGGCGGTCGAGAGCATAGAAATAGTAAGGAAGCCCGACCTTGAGGCCATATTGGCGGCGGATGAAGCGGCCAGAATTTTTGTCAGGGAGCATTTTTCCTAATGTATATAGTAATAGCAATCATAATGTTCGGCGTCCTGATCGCCATACATGAATTCGGACATTTCATAACAGCCAAAGCCTGCGGAGTCAGAGTGGATGAGTTTGCTATCGGAATGGGTCCCGCCGTCTGGAAAAAGCAGAAGGGCGAGACTATGTACGCCCTGCGCATACTGCCCATAGGCGGCTTCTGCGCCATGGGCGAGGATGAGGAATCCGAGGATCCGAGAGCCTTTCCCAATCAGAGCCTCTGGAAAAAGCTCATCATCCTTTGCGCGGGCTCGTTCATGAATTTTTTGCTGGGTATCATCCTCATCGTGCTGATGTACGGCAATGCCGGAGCCTTTACGGCTCCGATCATCGGCGATTTTCTTGACGGTTGCCCATACGCAGGGGACGGAGGATTTGAGCAGGGCGACCGGTTTTACAGTATAGACGGACACCGCATATTCCTTTACAGCGATGTGCAGATGTTTCTCGAGCGGGGCGACGGCGTTTATGATATCGTCGTCGTGCGCGACGGAGAGAAGATAGGGCTCGACGATATGCAGCTTACGCCTGACGTTAAGACTGACGATGGCATGAGGTACGGCTTCGTGTGGGGCGCGGAGGAGGCCACCTTCGGCACAAAGCTGAGGTATACATGGAACACGACCATGGAATTCTCTCGCCTTGTGTGGCTGGGCCTCGGCGACCTTATAAACGGCGCCGTGGGCATGGACGAGATGGCGGGACCCGTCGGCATCGTAGATATGATGAACGACGTCGGCTCTCAGGCGAAGAGCACCGCCGCAGCGGTGTACAGCATGCTGTACTTTTCCGCTTTCATTGCGATAAACCTTGCGATCATGAACATGCTGCCCATTCCGGCGCTGGACGGCGGCAGGGTATTTCTGATGCTCGTGACTGTCGTTATCGAGGCGATAAGCCGCCGGAAGCTCGATCCCAAATACGAGGGATATATCCACATGGTGGGTATGGGGCTGCTCCTGCTGCTTATGGTTGTTGTGATGTATAACGACATCGTCAGGCTGATTACGGGGTGAGGCTATGGATAAAAGAAACGAAACGAAGAAAATAAGCGTGGGCGGCGTAACTGTGGGCGGCAGAGCCGAGGTCACGGTGCAGTCCATGTGCAGCACAAAGACCCACGATGTTGAGGCAACGGTGCGGCAGATAAGGGAGCTCCAAGCTGCCGGCTGCGATATCGTTCGCCTCGCCATCCCCGACATGGCGGCGGCGGAGGCCGTTCCCGCGATAAAGGAGCAGACGGAGATACCGATAGTCGCGGATATACATTTTGACCACCGCCTTGCGCTTGCCGTAGCCGAACGGGGAGTCGATAAGATACGTATAAACCCGGGCAATATCGGCTCTGAGGAGAATGTCCGCAAAGTGGCCGAGGCCTGTAAAAAGCGCAATATCCCCATCAGGATAGGCGTGAACGCGGGCAGCCTTGAAAAGCGCCTTATTGAAAAGTACGGCCATCCCACGCCCGAGGCCATGGTCGAGAGCGCTAAAACGCATATCGAGCTTTTAAACCGCTTTGATTTTGACGATATCTGCCTTTCCATGAAGGCATCGTCCGTGCCGCTTACCGTCGCGGCATATCGCCTTGCGTCGGAAGAGTTCCCGTATCCTCTGCACCTCGGTGTGACCGAGACCGGCACCGCGTGGAACGGAACTGTCCAGTCCGCCGTCGGTATAGGCGCGCTTTTGTGCGAGGGCATAGGAAACACGATCCGAGTGTCCCTGACGGCGGACCCCGTCGAGGAGGTCAAAACCGGCGTCGCCATACTCAAGGCGGCGGGGCTGAGACAGGGGATAAGGCTCGTGTCCTGCCCCACCTGCGGAAGAACGCAGATAGACCTTATCGGACTTGCCCACGAGGTGGAAAAGCGCATCGAGGGCATGGACAGGAATATAACGGTCGCGGTCATGGGCTGCGTTGTAAACGGCCCGGGCGAAGCGCGCGAAGCCGATTACGGCGTCGCGGGCGGCGTCGGCTGCGGCCTGCTCTTTAAAAAGGGCGAGGTGATCGGCACATACCCCTATGAAAGGCTTTGCGATGCACTTATCGAACTGATTGAAAAGGATAACTAAAGTGAGCGAACATACATCATTTCTTGAGATATTTCCCGGGACGGAGAGCCTTCGGGCAAGCTGCGGCGGTCTTGAAAAGGCCTATGTGACCGACGTCGCCGTGAGTACGGCGGCGGGAAGCATGGATGTTTCCGCATGGTTTACCCGCGCCCCCGCGCCCGCGGAGATAGATAATCTGAAAAATGCCCTGCAAAAGGATTACGGCCTCAACAGGGTAAGCATAAACGCGGACTATCCCAAGCCTGCGGAGGCAAAGGAGCCCAAGCCGAGCCGCCCTCATGGCTCGAAGCCCGATGGTGCGGTGCTCATGGGCCGCAGCATAAAAAGAGCCCCCGACCCCATGTCGGGACTTACCCAGTCTTCGGGCAGAGTGGTCGTCGAGGGCGACGTGTTCGAGGTAACGAGCCGCAAGCTCCAGAAGCGCGACGGAGCAATGCTCTGCTTTGACATAACTGACCTCACAGGCTCGATACGCATTGCAAAATACCTGCGCGCCGAGGACGATCAGTCCATAATAAACAAGATCCAGGTGGGCGACCATGTGTTCGTCAGCGGCTTTGTGACCTACAGCCGCTATGACGAGGATATCGTAATAGAGCCCAAGGACATCGTGCTGGGGAAAAAATATATCCGTCCGGACAATGCCGAGGAAAAGCGCGTCGAGCTCCACGTCCACACCCGCTTTTCCGCGCTTGATGCACTGACCGATCCCGCCGCTATTGTAAAGCGCGCGGCATACTGGGGGCATCCGGCGATCGCGGTGACAGACCACGGCGTGCTTCAGGCCTTTCCCGACATGTGGAAGGCCGGCCAAAAGCACGGCGTCAAGATAATCTACGGCTGCGAGTGCTATTTCGTGAATGACCTTGACGGCAGCCTTGCTGTGCATGGCAGCAGTACAAGGGATATCGGCGATGAGATGGTCGCCTTTGACATCGAGACCACCGGCCTTAACGCAAGCTCTGACCGCATGACCGAGATCGGCGCTGTGATATTCGCCGGAGGCGAGATAAAGGAGAGCTTTAACACCTTTGTCGATCCCGGAATGCACATACCCGCGGAGATAACCCAGCTCACCGGCATAACGGACAGGGACGTCAAGGGTGCGCCCGACGAGGGCGAGGCCATGAGGATGTTCCTTGAATTCGCGGGAGACCGCCCAATAGTCGCGCATAACGCCGATTTTGACACGGGCTTCATGTCATCGGCCTGCGCCCGCTGCGGTATAGACTTCGAGCCGGTGTATCTGGACACGCTGTCGCTTTCACACGCGCTCCTGCCGGATCTGAAGCGTCATAAGCTCGATATAGTCTCAAACCGGCTTAGCCTGCCGGAGTTTAACCATCACAGGGCCTCCGACGACGCGCTCGTGGTCGCTCGCATAATGGGCAAATTCCTGCCCATGCTCGCAGAAAAGGGCGCGAAGACGCTTGACGATATTCAGGAGATCTTCAGAGCGATAAAGCCGGCCGACCACAGCAAATCCCGCCATATGATACTGCTGGTGAAGAACAAGACCGGCCTTAAAAATCTGTATGAGCTGGTGTCGCAGTCGTATCTTAAATATTTCCACAAGACCCCGACCGTGCCCAAGAGCCTGCTTATAAAGCACAGAGAAGGCATACTTGTAGGCTCCGCCTGCGGCATGGGCGAGCTGTACGGCGCGGTGATGCACGGCGCGAGCGACGCGGAGCTCAAGCGCATCGCTTCTTTCTATGATTATCTTGAGATACAGCCGCTCGGCAACAACCACTTCCTCGTGGATAACGGCGTTGTCAACGATGAAACGGTGCTTCAGGACTATAACCGCCGCATACTTGATATCGGCAGGCAGCTCAATAAGCCCGTCATTGCCGCCAGCGACGTCCACTTCCTTGACGCCGAGGACGAGCAGTACCGAAAAATATTGCAGGCTGCAAAAAAATTCTCCGACGCCGACCGCAGCTGCCCCATATTCTTCCGCACCACTGACGAAATGCTGCGTGAGTTTGAATACCTGGGCAGGGAGACGGCTAAGGAGGTCGTCATAGACAACCCCAGAGCGATCGCAGATCAGGTGGACGATATCGAGCTTCTGCCAAAGGACTTGTACCCACCGAAGATCGAAAACTCCGCCGAGGATCTCAAAAATCTCGTTTATGGCAAAATGCACGCCATCTACGGCGAAAATCCGCCCAAAATAGTGCAGGAACGTGTGGACACGGAGCTCAAGACCATTCTGGACCATAATTATGACGTGATCTATATGTCGGCCCAGAAGCTTGTTCAGAACTCGCTTGAACACGGCTATCTGGTGGGCTCCAGAGGCTCCGTCGGCTCTTCGATCGTCGCCTACATGTCGGGCATCACTGAGGTCAACTCCCTTCCTCCGCACTATGTCTGCCCCAAGTGCAGGCATTCGGAGTTTGTGACGGACGGGTCTTACGGCTGCGGCGCCGATATGCCGCCGAAAAACTGCCCCGACTGCGGTGCGCTGATGCGGCAGGACGGCTTCGATATCCCGTTCGAGACCTTCCTCGGCTTCCCCGGCAACGAAAAGACGCCCGATATAGACCTCAACTTCTCAGGCGAGTATCAGGCTCAGGCGCATAAGTATACCGAGGAGCTTTTCGGCTCCGATCATGTATTCCGCGCCGGAACGATCGGCACGCTGGCGGAAAAAACCGCCTACGGCTATGTAAAAAAGTACCTTGAGGAGCGAAATATTACCGTCACCAAGGTGGAGGAGAACCGCCTTGCAAAGGGGCTTGTTGGCGTAAAGCGCACGACGGGCCAGCACCCGGGCGGCCTCGTTATAATCCCACAGGACATGGACGTGACTGATTTCTGCCCCGTTCAGCACCCGGCTGACGACCCCAAGAGCGGCATAGTCACGACGCATTTTGAATATCATTGCATGGAGTCGAACCTCCTGAAGCTGGACGAGCTGGGTCATGATGACCCAACTATGCTGCGCATGCTGGAGGATGAAACCCATATTGACCCGAAGACGATCTCCTTCTCAGACCCCGACACCATGAAGATATTCACCACGCCCACGGTGCTGGGGCTTCCAGAGGATGACGAGATAATTGGCAAAACGGGCAGTATCGGCATACCTGAATTCGGAACGGGCTTCACGCGCCAGATGCTGGTGGATACCCAGCCGACCCAGTTTGATACGCTGGTGCGTCTGTCCGGCTTCTCACACGGCACCGACGTCTGGGCGGGCAATATCCGCGACCTCATAGTAAACGGCATCGCTACCGTTAACGAGACCGTCGGCTGCCGCGACGATATCATGCTCTACCTTATCCAGAAGGGCATGGAGCCCTCGCTTGCCTTCAAGACCATGGAGGCAGTCCGAAAGGGTAAAGTGAAAAAAAGCGGAGAGTTCCCGGGGGACGCGGAGGCGCAGATGCGTGCCATGGACGTTCCCGAGTGGTACATAGAATCCTGCCGCAAGATAGCATACCTTTTCCCCAAGGCGCACGCTGTGGCATACGTTATGATGGCGTTCCGCATAGCATGGTTCAAGGTGCATGAGCCGCTGGCGTTTTACAGCGCTTATTTCTACCGCCGCAGTCAGAAGAACAGCTTCGACGCGGAGATGATGACCTGCGGCATCGAGGAAGTGAGGCGCAGGATAAACGAGCTCAAGCAGAAGGACGATTCGACCGCCAACGAGGACAGCATCCTCACCACCCTTGAGGCGGTGTATGAATTTTATATGCGAGGCTTTGGTTTTGCACCCATAGATCTGTATGAGTCCGATGCGGTGAAGTTCAAGATAACGGAGGACGGAAGGCTCAGGCCGCCTTTCGTGGCGATAGCCGGTCTCGGCGAGACCGCGGCATACGACCTTGCAAAATGCACCGAAAACGGCTGGAGCTATATCTCTGTCGAGGAGGTTGGTGCCGCATGCCCCAAGGTCAGTACGAGCCATCTTGAAGTGCTCAAACGCCTCGGCGCCCTCGGCGATATGCCCGAAAGCTCCCAGATAAATCTGTTTGAAAGCTTTTGACAAAGAAAGATCCACACCTCAAAACGAGGTGTGGATCTTTCATCTTGTATGCGCATCGTGTGTCAGAAGCGTCCGCCTCTGCCGCCGTGGATAGCTCCGCCGCCCGACATATGCGTACTGCTGAAATGTCCGCCGGCTCCGATACCGCCCTGATGGTCGTCATCTTTGGGCTTCGGAGTTTTGCTCACCGTGGTGTAGAGAAAAATATCGCGGCTTTCGCTGAGGCGGAAGCTGCCGCTGCGGACATAATTTGCCGCCGCTGCCTGCATTTTAACGCTCTTCATACCGCGTTTCATAATGCTCATGGCTATGAACGCGATTATAAGCCCAACGCCTATGGCAATGGGGATCCAGATAAGTCGAGGACCTGAATTGCTCTCCGCATCGGGGAAATCGTAGAAATACTCGTCGGAGTATTCATCCCGCCTGCCCCCGTAGCCCTCGTCCTCCAAGTCCTCTGCCATGTAAGACCGGCAGTCCTCTATGAAGGTCTCAAAGGCGGCAAGGCAGTCGCCGTCCGCAAGATATGGCGTAATATCCTCGCCTATGGAGTCAAGGTAATAGTCCGGAAAAGCGTAAATGGCGTAGCCCTTTGTTGATATATGCCATTCCCGCTCGGCCATACTCACCAGCAGGAGGAGACCGTCATCATCCTCGCCCTCGCCCAGATCGTTATCGTCGTAAAAATCATCGGCGTATTCCTCGGCGCTCCTGCCGTCGAACGAAGCCACGGTGAGGATGGCTACGGTCATTTCGTATTCGCGGCTCGTATCCTCCAGCGCGGCGGCGACGCTGTAAGCCTCACTGCTGCCGAGCAGCCCCTCATAGTCATACAGGAGCTGATCGCTGCCTGCAAAGGCGGGGAGGGACAGGCTGATGCAAATACAGAGCAGAAGAAAAACGGAAAAAAGCTTTCTTTTCATACCGCACCCCCTACATCAGCGCAAGCCACATGAGGCCGTATGAGACTGCGGCGGAAACTGCGGCGATCGTCGCGAAGTATCTGGCGTACATGCCCTTATCAACGGGAAGGTCGCCCACAAATTTCCCAGTCTGGCCGTTCATGGCAAAGGTGTATTTCTGACCGTTCCATGTGGTGTTGAGGAGCCAGACAGGGTAGAGAGCGTATCGGGTCCTGCTGCCGGAGAAGCAGACGGAGCTGTTTTCGGGGATAACGCTCGTGTATGCAGGTGAAACAGTATTCCGCAGTGTATCCTCAGCGCTTGCCCTGATGCGGCGGTTGGCGCGGTTTATGCTCTCCTCGGCTGTCACATCATACTTGTCGGCGAAATATCCCGAGAGATAAGCGGTCTGAAAATCAACAGCCTCACTGAAGTCAAAGGGCTCCAGAGATTCCATGAGATCGTCCGGCATTTTCAGCGAGCCGTCGACCGGAACATGCTCAAAGCCGAGGCTTCCGCTGCGGAAGAGGTTATAGAAGCTCGTAGCGGTGTAATTGTAATTTGCGTCGCTCCAAAAACGCACCGTGGTAGCGCGGTATCTGACGCGTGTATCGGCGGTGGCGTCGAAAAGCCAGAAGGGAACGTAAACGCCCTTTATTTCATCAATATGATTTTCGCTTTTAAACACCTTTGGAAGCAGCCTTTTGCCCTCAAGGTGCTTTCTGAGCGCCTCCTTGGCGGCTTTTTTGTCGAGCTTAAAGGGTATAACGCAGTCCGGCTTAAGCTCGCCCGAGAGCCGGTTTTTGAATATGACCGGATTTCCGCAGAAGGGGCAGTGCGATGCCGATACGGTCTCGTCGGCGATGATCTCGCCTCCGCAGGAGGAGCAGATATAAACGCTCAGCTCCTCATCCTCACCCTCCTGCCACAGCCCGAAGCTGCCGGTGTCCCAGCTCATGTCGTCGCCGCGGTCGGCTTTAAGACCCTCGTCGTAGCTTTTCAACGTCTCGAGGTCAAACTCCGTGTCGCAATAGGGGCATTTCATTTTCTGAGCCGTGCTGTCAAAGCTTATCGCGCCGCCGCAGCAGGGGCATTTGTATTGGATGGTGCTTTCTGTCTCCATACCCGTCATTCCTTGTCGCCCTCGTCAAAGGGATCGCCGCATTCAGGGCAGAACTTCGGGGGATTTGAGGGGTCGGCGGGCTTCCAGCCGCACTTATTGCAGCGGTACACAGGCTTTTTTGCACCGCATTCGGGGCAGAATTTCCCCGTGTTGACCGAACCGCAGGCGCAGGTCCATGCTTCAGATGCCGTGGCAGAGGGAGCCGCCTGCTGTCCCATCGCGTAGAGGTTCTGCGCGTTTATGCCGCCGGCATTCATAGCCATGCCCATACCCATAAAGCCGGTCATAGCGCCTGCTGAGTTTCCGGCCGCTGTGCGCATCGCCTCCGCCTGTGCGCCGACAAGATTTGCGGCTGCCATAGTGGGGTCGCGCATGACGGCGGAGCGCTGAAGCTCCTTTATGGTCTGAGCGTCCTCGTCGGGAAGAGTTATCGGATTCATGGCTATGGAAACAACGCTGATGCCGCGCATCTCGCCCCACTTGCGGGTGAGGGTCTCGTTCATGAGCTGGGAAAGCTCCTCGGCGTACGCGGGGATCTGGCTGGGACGCATGCCCATATCGGAGAGCTTTGCAAACGCTGGCTGAAGAGCGCTTATGAACTCGGTCTTAAGTTGGCTGTCAATCTCCTCGCGGGAATAATCCCGCTCGACGTTGCCGCATACGTTGGTGTAAAACAGCAGGGGATTTGTGAGCCTGTAGGAGTACACGCCGTTGCAGCGCACGGCGGTGTCGAGGTCCAGCCCGATGTTGCTGTCTACTATCCGGAAGGGTATGGGATTTGACGTGCCGAACTTGTTGTCGGTTATCTCCTTGGTGTTGAAGTAATAAACGCGCTGATCCTTGCCGGTGTCGCCGCCGAAGGTAAAGCGCCTGCCGATGAGCTTGAAGGTGTCGATAATGGACTTGCCGAGGGGACCGGCAAAGACGCTGGGCTCGGTGGAGGTATCGTAGGTGAACTGGCCGGGCTCGGCGCAGACCTCAACGATCTTACCCTGCTCGACGATGATCATGCATTGCCCGTCGGCAACGGCGATGCCCGAGCCGTTGGATATGATATTGTCGCTGCCCTTGGTATTTGAAGACCTGGAGCTGATGCGCTTTACGCCCTTGACCACGAGAGTATCCTTATCAATAGCGTCGCAGTAGAAAAACTCCTTCCACTGGTCGGCCATAGTGCCGCCGAGCGCCCCCGCTCCTGCTTTTATAAGTCCCATATTTCAGAACCCCTTTCATGTTTATAAATGATCTATTTTGTTATACCGCGAAAGAGATAAGCACCGGCTTCCACGGGCGGAAGCAGCTCTGCGGCTTTGACAAGCTCTTCGATGCGCTCCGCATTTACTGTATCGCAGGGCTCGAGAGGCGAGACCCCACCGTTGAAAGCGCCGCTCATGACCGAGGGCCTGTCGACAGGCAGTATCCTCCGTCCGTCCTCACAGATGAGGTACAGTCTCAGGTCAACGTCGTGGCCGCTTGTGGCGTGGAGCGCGAGCTGCCCCATGAGGGGATACATCTGCTCGAACATTTCGGCCTGAGTGCATTCGAGAAGATAAACCTCGCCAGAATAATCGGGCTTTTTCCCTACCCATCTTTTCTGAATCTGCATAAATATCCCCCCTTCTGAGGCACTGGCTCCCGACGGCGCAAGCTTTCAACATTAGTTATAATATTATCACGGCTTTCTCCCTCTTTCAACACTTGCGGATATTAAAAAATGGTGGTAAAATTAATTGTTTGATTAAAAAGGGGGATATCTGCTGTGAGCAAAATAAAAGATATAAAGCTCTCACCATCGGGTGAGATGAAAATAAAATGGGTAGAGCGCAATATGCCCGTTCTGCGCGGTATAGGCGAGGACTTCAAGAGAATAAAGCCCTTTGCAGGCATGAAGGTGGCTCTCTCCGTGCATCTCGAGGCAAAAACGGCATATCTGTGCCGCGTCATGGAGATGGGCGGAGCGGAGATGTATGTAACGGGCTCTAACCCCCTGTCCACGCAGGACGACGTCGCCGCAGCGCTGGCGGCGGGCGGTATGAACGTGTTTGCCGAATACGGCTGCTCCATGGAGCGATACGAGGAATGCCTTGAGGAAGTCCTTAAGGTCGGACCGAATATCATAATAGACGACGGCGGTGATCTTGTGCATCTTATACACACTAAATACGCAGACCTAATCCCCAACGTTATAGGCGGCTGCGAGGAGACGACCACGGGCATAAACCGTCTGAAGATCATGTCCAAGGCCGGCGAGCTCAAGTTCCCCATGGTGATGGTCAACGACGCCGACTGCAAGCATATGTTCGATAACCGCTACGGTACGGGTCAGAGCGTATGGGACGGCATATGCCGTACTACCAATCTCATCGTCGCAGGCAAATATGTCGTCATATCTGGCTACGGCTGGTGCGGCAAGGGCGTTACGCTTCGCGCAAAGGGACTCGGAGCGAAGGTCATCGTAACGGAGACCGATCCCGTCCGCGCGCTCGAAGCAGTAATGGACGGCTACGAGGTCATGCCGATGGCCGAGGCCGCAAAAATAGGCGATATCTTCTGTACCGTGACCGGCGGCAGGGACATCATCACAGCAGAGCACTATCCGCTTATGAAGGACGGAGCCATACTCTCCAACGCGGGTCACTTCAACATCGAGGTCGATATGGACGCGCTGGAAAAAATGGCGGTCGAAAAATATGAGGCGCGTCATAATATCCAGGGCTATGTCATGCCCGACGGCAGAACGCTGTTCACCATAGCCGAAGGCAGGCTTGTGAACCTTGCCGCCGCGGACGGACACCCCGCCGAGATAATGGATATGAGCTTTGCCATCCAGGCAATGAGCGCTCAGTTCCTCGCGGAAAACCGCGGCAAGCTCAAAGCTGACGTGGTCGCGGTGCCGCGCGAGATCGACGAGGACGTCGCCCGCCGCAAGCTCAAAGCTATGGGCGTAGAGATCGACAGTCTCAGCCGTGAGCAGGCCGAGTATCTTGGGAAATAATAAGCATAGGGGCACCCAGCCCCCTATGCTTAGCCAAGGTAAACGGCAAAATTCCGAAAGGAGGGTCCGAGATGGGAAACATGGAGAACATGGATTTTGAAGCCATGCACGACCGGCAGTTTGACGAGCTGATGGAGCTGCTGGACGCCCACCGCATGAAAGAGCTTCAGCTCCGCCTTGAGGACATGAATGAATTTGACGTTGCGGAGTTTCTGACGGAGATCGGAGACAACAGGATGCCAATGGTGTTCCGCCTTCTGTCCAAGGAGACAGCCGCCGACGTTTTTGCAAATTTTGAAGCCCCCGAGCAGGAACAGATAATAAACTCGATAACGGATTCGGAGCTGTCCGCCATCATCGAAGAGCTGTACGTTGACGACGCTGTCGATATGATGGAGGAGCTTCCGGCAAATGTGGTAAAGCGCGTTATGCGCACCGCTACGCCCGAGACGCGAAATCTTATAAACCAGTACCTTAATTACCCCGACAACTCTGCTGGCAGCATCATGACCGCCGAGTTTGTCGACCTTAAAAAATACATGAACGTGCGGGAATCGATTGCCCGCATCCGCAGGATAGGCGAGGATAAGGAGACGATATATACCTGTTTCGTCACTTCCGCCGACCGAAAGCTTGAAGGCGTTCTGTCGGTCAAGGATCTTCTGCTCTCGGACGATGAGACGGTCATAGAAGACCTCATGGACAAGAACATCATATTCTGCATGACCCACGACGATCAGGAGGCGGCGGCGGAAAAGATCTCCGACTACGACCTGATGGCTCTGCCTGTCGTTGATAAGGAGGGCAGACTTGTCGGCATCGTCACGGTCGACGACGTCATCGACGTTATGGAAGCCGAGGCCACCGAGGACTTTGAACTCATGGCGGCAATGACACCTTCCGACAAGCCGTATTCCCGCACCGGAGCGGCGGAGATGTGGAAAAGGCGCGTACCGTGGCTCATGTTCCTAATGCTTTCGGCGACTTTCACCAGTATGATAATAAACTCCTTTGAGGATGCGCTGGCCGCTCAGGCGGTGCTTATAAGCTTTATCCCCATGCTTATGGGCACCGGCGGTAACTCCGGCGCTCAGGCCGCGACCGCCGTTATCCGAAGCCTGTCTTTGGGAGATACCGAGACCGAGGACGTATTGAGGGTATTATGGAAGGAATGGCGCGTAGCCATTCTGTGCGGCCTTACACTTGCGGCGGTAAACTTTGTGAAAATGCTGCTTGTAGACCGTATGCTGATGCACCACCCCGAGGTAACCGTGACCGTTGCTGCAGTAGTCAGCCTTTCGATAGTGCTGATCATCATGTTCGCTAAAGTGGTCGGCAGTACCCTTCCCATAGCGGCAGAGAAGATCGGCGTCGATCCGGCGGTAATGGCAAATCCGCTTATATCGACGATCACTGACGCTGTGTCGCTGCTTATTTATTTTGAGATTGCGAAGCTGATACTCGGCTTCTGATACATGTAATGATATGACTGTACTTATAGAAAAAATGGCCCTGCTGGTGATACTGCTTGCGCTGGGCTACCTTTGTGCGCGCCTGAAGCTGGTTGGGCCGGAATTCAATAAGGGGCTCAGCAAGCTCGTAATAAATGTATTCCTTGCAGGCATGATACTGTCCTCGGTGATAAACAAAAAGCTTGAGATGTCCGGTGGGGACGTAGCCCTCGGCATCTTAATGATGACGCTGTCGACGCTCATCTGTATCGGGATCGGCTGGCTCAGCCCCGCGCTGCTGAGGATAAAGGACGGGGACAAGGGCATGTACCGTATGCTGGTGGCCTTTATGAACAATGGTTTTGTAGGCTTCCCGCTGGTTGCCGCCGTCTACGGCGAGGGCTCTGTATTTTTTGCCTCCCTGTCGAACATACCCTTTAACCTGCTGCTGTACACCGTGGGTGTACTGTTCCTGCAAAGGGAGGATAAAAGCGCCAAATTCAGCATTAAAAGCGTTATAAACGTGCCCATAGTGGCAACGCTCATAGCGGTCGTGATATTTGCCTTCGAGATACCCATGCCGAAGCTCATAGACGATGTGGCCGATACCATATCCGCCGCAACGGTGCCGCTTTCAATGATGTGCGTGGGTCTGTCTCTGGGCAGCGTTTCTCTCAAGGAGGCGCTGATTCAGCCGCGGCTTTACGGCATAGGCTTTGTGAGGCTTGTGCTGTGCCCGCTGGCCGTATGGCTCGTTCTGCGGATTTTCATCGAAAATCCCGTCATCCTGGGCACGATCGTGCTTCTGTCCGCCTGCCCCTCGGCTATTATCTGCACCATCCTCGGCATCCAGTACGGCAGGGACGGCGTTGAGTCCTCGGAGGCAATATTCATAAGCACCATGCTGTCAATGATAACAATGCCATTGCTGATAACCGTGCTCGGACTTAAATAAGTAATATGAAAAAAACAGTACGCTTTTGATTTTCAAAAGCGTACTGTTTAGCATATAGGAGCCGAAAATTGTGCCTACGCGACAAGAACCTTGCCCAGAACGCGCAGCGGAAGCTCCGGCGATATTTTTATATCGGGGTAAGCAGGGTTTAAAGAGTGCAGCGCAAGATAATCATCCACCGCGACAAGCTGCTTGAGGTAAGCGCAGCCGTCATAGAGGAAAATGCCGATCTCACCTGTCATAAGACTGTGCTGCTGCCTTATCCACACGGTCTGTCCGTCGTGAAATTTGGGCTCCATACTGTCACCGGCGACGCGAACGCCGAAGTTTGCGCTCTCCGATCTGTCTCTTATACACATCTGAC
>ERZ1026968.57-NODE-57-length-69744-cov-9.301253_pt1 | contig 69744 bp, 69 predicted proteins | sample MGYA00519295_ERZ1026968 | MGnify/ENA primary metagenome ERZ1026968 (study PRJEB26926, sample SAMN06164480) | human gut metagenome | biome: ENVO:00009003; feature: ENVO:2100002; material: ENVO:00002003 | host: Homo sapiens | place: USA | collected 2012 ...
ATTGAACATAAAAAACTCCGGACTAACAGAGCGCCAAAATAAGAAGGCACTGTAGGGGCGGCCATTGGCCGTCCGCGGACGAGCGATGCTCGCCCCTACATCCGTTTATCATAAAACAACAGTTCGCCGCAACGAGAGCCGATGAAAGTTATTATCTTAATAGCAAGAGGAACGCCCGAAAGGTATTCAAACTTTTCGGGCGTTCCTTTGCGCAGATGGCCGAACTTTTACATTTTTCTGATATACTTTATTTAGGGAAAGAGCAAGATAAATCAAAGTTTTATTGTAAAAAAGCATGTGATCCGGATAATAATTGACTTAAAAGCTTTTTACATACCGAAAAGCTGTAATGTAAAAGGCTTTTGATTGAAATAATTCTGCCTCTGTGGTAAATTGGCCGCGAAAGGAGAGGTCATCATATGGAACTGGGTAAAAGTATTAGAGAACATCGGGATGCATTGAAGCTGAATCAGGATGAGTTTGCTGAAAAAATGTTTGTCTCAAGGCAGACGGTATCCAACTGGGAAAATGATAAAACCTATCCGGATATTCAAAGCTTGCTGCTTCTCAGTAACCTGTTCGATGTCTCACTAGATCAATTAGTCAAAGGAGATATTGAGGTTATGAAAGAAATCATCAACGAACAGGAAATCAAGAAACTGGATCACTATGCAAAGATCATGACGGCCCATTTTGCGATTACGATCGTATCTGCGGTACCGCTGTTTATCTGGCTTGGTTTTTATGCACTCATGCCTTTTGGCATGCTTTATGCAATCACAATGTATTGGGCACTAAAGGTAGAAAAAATCAAGAAAGAAAATGACATTCAAACCTATAAGGAAATTGTTGCATTCAGCAAGGGACAGAAACTGGATGATATTAATAAGCAAAGGGAAATCGGTAAACGCCCATATCAGAAGATCATACTGGTGTTAGCGACCGCCATTATTACTTTTGTAATATGCATTGCGATAGGACTGATTATGAGTGCTTTCTTAAACTGAGCCGTAAATTGAACATAAAAACTCCGGACTTGAGGACGGCGTTTCAAGATAGCGGATGTAGGGGCGAGCATCGCTCGTCCGCGGACGGCCAATGGCCGCCCCTATAGTGCCTTCTTATTTTGCCGCTCTGTTAGTCCGGAGTTTTTATATCACTTTACTATGACATGCTGAGTTATCCACTCGGCCCAGGATGAATAGCCGTCGCCATAGAAGTGTATCCCGTCCGGGGAGTATTCGCTGTTGAGCTTGCCGTTTGCATCGTCAAAAAATTCGTTTGAATCCAGATAGAATATGGTCTCATCATCGGCAAATTCCTTGATATAGCCGTTGAAGGTATCAATATTGGCGTTGTTAACGGAGCTTCCCACAGCGTCCTGACCAGCTGTAACATGCAGATTGGACATAATGTAGACGATGGCGTTCGGCTGATGCTGGCGCACGGTGTCTATGAGCTCCGAGTATCTGTTAGCAACGGTGGAGAGGTCTCCGCCAATGTCGTTGATGCCAAGCATTATGTAAACCTTACCGAACTGAGCGCTTTGCAGCAGAGTAGGAAGCGTTATGCTGCCGTAGCCGGAAACATCCGCGTGTGTGCAGCAGGAACCGGTAACGCTCAGGCCGACGGTGCAGAAAAATGTGGCGTCTTTGATGCCGCCGACCATCTGAATGCCGACGGTGCGGGAGTCGCCGATGAGCAGGGCGTCCTTGAAGTAGCCCTCAGGCGCTGCGACGAATTCGGGAGGCGGCGTCGGGGTAGGCGTCGCGGGAATGTCGGTGACCTGCGGCGTATTCCCATTGTTGTGATCGGACGGCGAAGGCGTGTCGCCGCTGCCCAGCCGTATGCCGATAACGGCGATAAGGACGAGAACGAGTATGATGATTATCAGAAAATGAATTGATTCTTTGCGCATGATATTCTCCTATGCTTAAACTGAGGGAGTGAGCTTGACTTTGAGCTCCACGGGGTTGTGATCTGAGAATTCAAATCCGCCATTGAGGGTCTTGACCGAGACAAGCTCGACATTGGGGGAGATTATAAAGCCGTCGATCACATAGTGCTGGGTGTTTTCGGCGTCAGCGGGATCATAGGATTGATTAAGGAGCCGGCAGCTCGGCGTTTCGAGATCGTATGCAAGCGACCATCCCTCGGGCATTATGTCCTCGGTAATGACGCCGGGCTCCCAAAGCTCGGGGTGCTCATTGGGATATTTCTCAAGACTGCCGGGGAAGATCTGATTGAAGTCGCCGCCGGCAATGACATAGTTTCCCTTTTCGTATTCGTCCTGAATGAACTCACGAAGCTGCTTGGTCTGGGCGATCTTACCCTCGCCGTCGTCATATGCCTCAAGGTGGAGGTTGACGATTACGAGTTTCTTGCTTGAGCCCTCGATAGGCAGATAGCTCACCAGCAGGCAGCGCTTGAGATTTGCCGTGCTGACGGGCCAGTCAAAGGGGCAGGGAAGAGCGATGCGCTCGGCATAATCAATGTCATACATGGTAGTGGTCAGAAGGCCGCTGTTTACTCTGCCGATGGGCGGCAGGGGATAGGGAACAAAGGGGCAGGAGTAATTGAGCGCATAGGCGCTGTTGTAGATGCCCAGGCAGTCCCGCTCATCCATGCCGTATGTACGCGCTGAGTTCTGGTCGACTTCCTGAAGCATATAGATGCCCGCCTGATCGTCGCTGCTGTAAAGCTGCTTGTATATACCGAGCAGAGAGGCGGTTACGCCCTCCTGATCGTAAGATGAAACGTTTTCACCGCCGTCCATAAAGAAATCAGCATCTTTTCCGAGACCGGCGTAGCCGATATTCCAGCTTATAACGGTCAGCTCCTGATCGAGGAAGGGTGAAAACTTGCCTACCTGAGAGTTGTTTTCAATCTTGACGTCCGTAACGTCGGCGGGTTTGAACTCACTGACTGAAAGCCAGAGAATAAGTCCGGCAGCCAGCAGAAGCACGATACCGAATATAATAAGTACAACTTTTAAAATCCTTTTTGCCATTTGAGCCTCACCTCACCCAAGTATATTAGCACAGCAAAACTCTCTATTCAAGATTTTTCGCCCAGATGTGCGATAAATGCCGAAAAATATGATTTCCGTCTTGCTATGGGGCGGCATTTAGCGTATAATCTAAACGGTTGACCCAAAAGAAATAAGCGTATATGGAGGCAGACATGAGCTATGATATTATAAGAAGCCGCGACCCCGAGCTTTACAGAGCAATGGAGCAGGAGCTGCAGCGTCAGCGCGATCACATTGAGCTTATTGCGTCCGAAAACTTTACAAGCCCTGCCGTCATGGCGGCTATGGGCAGCCATCTGACAAACAAGTATGCTGAGGGCTACCCCAGCGCCAGATATTACGGCGGCTGCGAGTATGTTGACGTGGTAGAGCAACTTGCAATCGACAGGGCAAAGGAACTTTTCGGAGCCGAGCACGCCAATGTCCAGCCTCATTCCGGCTCACAGGCGAACATAGCGGTGTATCTTGCGCTTTTAAAGCCCGGCGATACGATCCTCGGTATGGACCTCAGCCATGGCGGACACCTGACCCACGGCTCAAAAGCCTCCATCTCCGGAAAGTATTTCAATGCATGCTTCTACGGCGTCGATCCCGAGACGGAGACCATCGACTATGAAAAGGCGATGCAGGCGGCGGGCGAGTGCAGGCCGAAGCTGATCATTGCGGGTGCGAGCGCGTATCCGCGCTTCATAGACTTCAAGAAGATGCGCGAGATCGCCGATGAGGTCGGGGCATACCTTATGGTCGATATGGCCCATATCGGCGGCCTTGTTGCCGCGGGCGTTCATCCCAATCCCGTGCCGTATGCGGACGTTGTCACCAGCACCACTCATAAGACCCTGCGCGGCCCTCGCGGCGCGATCATACTATGCAAGGACGAGCTGAGAAAGAAGATAAACAGCGGCGTGTTCCCGGGAACTCAGGGCGGACCGCTAATGCACATCATCGCGGGCAAGGCCGTCTGCTTCAAGGAGGCCATGAGCGAGGAATTCAGAGCATATCAGACGCAGGTCGTGAAAAACGCGGCGGCCTTGGCGGACAGCTTGAGCAAGGGCGGCATACGCCTTGTCTCCGGCGGTACGGATAACCACCTTATGCTGGCGGATACTATGACGCTTGGCCGCACCGGCATGGAGGTGCAGGAGCTTCTGGACATGGCTCACATCACAGCAAATAAAAACGCGATACCCTTTGACACACAGCCGGTCAAGCTCACCAGCGGCATGCGCTTCGGCACCCCCGCAGTTACCACACGCGGCATGAAGGAAGCTGAAATGACCGAGATAGGCGGCATGATCGTCCGGCTTATAAACGAGGGCCAGAGCGCGGCGAGTGAAGTCAGGGAGCAGGCTATCGCACTTTGCGAGCGTTTCCCGCTGTACCCCGAAATGTGATCTACGACCTTTAAAATATAAAACATATCCGCTGCTTTGGTACTTCCAAAGCAGCGGATATTCTAATATAGATATTCTTTAAGCTCAATACTGTCGTCATCTGTGATCTCGCGTATTACACGGCATGGGTTTCCTGCTGCGAGGGAATTTGCGGGGATGTCGCGGGTTACGACACTGCCGGCACCTATAACGCAGTTTTCGCCAACCGTAACGCCGCCGCAGATGGTGACGCTGCCGGCGATCCAGCATTCGTTGCCAATTGTGATCGGCTTTGCATACTCAAGATCGTAGGCTCCACCGTCGGCTTTAAAGCGCATTTTACGCTCACGGCCGAGCAGGGGGTGCATTGGGGTCAGAATACTGCAATTGGGGCCGAAAAACACATCGTCGCCAATGCTTACAGGGCAGCAGTCAAGTACCGTGAGGTTAAAGTTTGCGTAGCAGTTTTTACCGAAGCGTGTGAAGCTGCCATAGTCAAAATACACGGGCCCCTGAAGATACAGTCCATTTCCGGCGTTGGGGACGAGCAATTTTAAAATTTCGCCGCGCCTATACTCCTCATCCTCGTTCGTGCCATTATATTCACGGCTGAGCTTATGGGCAATGCGCCTGAGCTCAGCAAGATCCGGATCGGATGGGTCATAGAGCTTTCCGGCGAGCATTTTTTCCTTTTCCGTCATTAAAACTCAGCTATTACTTCGCATTCAACGAGCACGTCCTTGGGAAGACGGGCGACCTCGACGCAGGAGCGTGCGGGATATGGCTCGGTGAAATACTGGGCGTATACACCGTTTATGCGTCCAAAATCATCCATGTTCTTGATGAAAACGGTGGTTTTCACGACCTTGGACATATCTGAGCCGGCTGCCTTGAGCAGCTCGGTGAGATTTTTGAACACCTGATGCGCCTGAGCCTCAACGCCTTCGGGAACGGCGCCGGTCGCAGGGTCGATACCGACCTGACCGGATGTGTAGACCATGTTACCTACTATCTGAGCCTGTGAGTAGGGGCCTATCGCCGCGGGAGCCTTGGTGGTAGATACGGTTTTCATTAATAATTCCTCCTGTTTAAATGATGTCTAAATTATAACCCTTGTTCTTCAACTCGGCAACCACATTTTCGCCGTGAGCCTCGCCGCCTACCTCGCAGGCGATGTGGACGTTCGTCTCGTTGGGGTTAAGCCCCGCGCTGAGCCTGTCGTGCTCAACGGAAAGAATGTTCGCGCCAAGCGCCGCCACATCGTTGAGAAGGCCGCTCAGGCTGCCGGGCTTATCCAGCAGAGTGACTGTGAATTTCAGCCTGCGGTGTCTTGATACGAGACCCTGCTCAATGATGCACTGGATAAAGCTGACATCTATGTTGCCGCCGGAGAGCAGGCACACGACCTTTTTGCCCCTTACGTCGACCTTTCCCTTCAAAACGGCTGCTACAGGGGTCGCGCCGGAGGGCTCGACTATCTGCTTGCAGCGCTCCATGAGCATGAGTATAGCCTCCGATATCTCAATGTCGCCGACCGTGACAACGTCGTCAACGTTGCGGTTAATAAGCTCAACAGTAATGTCGCCGGGCGCCTTGACGGCGATACCGTCGGCGATCGTGGAGACAGCGTCGGTACTTATGTACCTTTTCTCGCGGAAGGAGCGGGCGATCGCGTCAGCGCCCTCGGCCTGAACTCCGATGATCTGGATGCGGGGGTTTATCTGCTTTATGCAGGCTGCAACGCCGGAAAGCAGTCCGCCGCCGCCAGCGGGAGCTATGACGATGTCAGCCGTGGGAAGATCGCTGAGGATCTCAAGCCCCAGAGTTCCCTGACCGGCTATAACATCGAGGTCATTGTACGGATGAAGGAAGGTCGCGCCCTCCTCCTCGCATATTTCGCGGGCTTTGGCGTAAGCGTCGTCGTAGCAGTCGCCGCTGAGCACGACCTTTGCGCCGTAGCCCTCGGTGGCCTGAATCTTGGCTATGGGCGCGGTTGCAGGCATTACTATGGTCGCGGGAATGCCGAAGCTTTTGGCGGCGAGGGCAACGCCCTGAGCATGATTTCCCGCCGAGGAGGCAACAACGCTTTTGAGCTCTCCGCGCTCGACGAGAGCGGCGATTTTATTCGTGGCTCCCCTTATCTTGAATGAGCCGGTCTTCTGCCGGTTCTCGCACTTGAGATAGATCCGGCCTCCGGTCATTTCCGAAAATGTCGACGACATATCAAGCTCCGTGTGATGCAAAACGGGCCTGAGCCGTTGCGCGGCAAGTTCGATGTCCTGAAGCTTTAGTTCCACGGTTAACACCTCTTTTATGATTATACCTGAATTTTACTTCAGAAAAAGGGAATATTCAATAGTCTCTAACAAAAAAATGTCTTTAAGTAAACAACAAAATTGAATGTTGTCCGCACCTTAAAGACATTTTGCTTTTTCTGCCGCACAATGCGGCCGTCAGCCTATTGCAGAGATGCCGTCGACATAGTTTTTCATCTCGTCTCGGCTCTTAATGCCTTTGCAGCCGTCGATGATCTTCTGCTGCTTTGCTTCATCCAGAGCCGAGAAATAGAAGAAAGCGTCGGCGTTCTGCATAAGAGCCATTCCCAGACCCAAGGGTAAATCGCTGCCGTTTTTTGCGTTCATAACGATCCTCCATGCGCATATGCGCGAAAAAGTTTATTAATAATCCTCACATATGGAGGATTATTATCATGTCCTTCATAATTATTTTTAGCAGCGGATAAAGAAAATATGCGATGCCGTCGGCATCGCATATTTTCGGTATGAGATCAATAAACGTAAGGCAGGGAGACAAAATAGCTCGTGTCGGGCTGACCGTCGATAGTCCAGCCGCCGCCGCTGTTTGCGATAGCTATGGAGCCGGTGAATCCGCCGTCGGTGACGAAATTAATGACGGAGCTGCCGTCGGTGGAGGTGAAGCGAAGGTTGGTGCCGGACTGAAGAATGCTGCCGTTTGAGAGAGTGATATCCTTGGAGGTCGTAACAATAACGCCCTCATTGTCAAAGGTGATCTCTCCGGCCTGTCTCGTGAAGGTATCGCCGCTGAGCGTATAGCCGTTCATGACCTTGTAGGTGCCGAGGATGTTCATATCCGCATCGAGAATGAGCTTGCCGTCGGAGAATTCTTTTATGCTGCCATCCGCGAAGCTCTCACTTCCGAACAAAGCCGTATGCAGGGGCTCGCTGTCGGATGAGTTGTATATCAGAGCGCAGGTAACAGCTTTTCCTTCTGCAGTAGCGCCGTTAATGTATATCTCCATTCTGCCGTCGCTGTCAAGGTCATAAAGACGGACACTGGTTGCAGAGCTTAAAGCGCTTACAGCGGTTGCGGCCTCGTGGGTTTTGCCGCCGGATTCAACGGAAACGACGACGTTGCCCTCGCTGCCGGCAGAGAGATCTATGGTCTCGTCGGTCCCGTCTCCGTCAAGGTCGTCGGAGTAGGGGAATTTACCTGTTATGATCTTGCCGTTTTTGGCGTTTGGATCGATGACTTTCAGACCGCCGTTTTCGTCAACAGCCAGAAGTCGTGTTTCTGCGGTGCCGTCGCCAAGAGTAAAGCTGATGACCATGCTCGGATCTGTGCCGGTAAGCTCCGTGTTCACGGCAAGGGCGGCTCCGTCGATCATATCGCTGCAATAGAGTATCTCGCGCACAAGCGTGTAGCTTGAGCTGTCGGCGTGATAATTTATAGTGTAGACGCTTACGTCATATATGCTGCCCTCAGCCGAAACGATGATGGATTTGATATCCTTGTTTGCATCGCTCCCGAGGAGCGTGAAGGCGCTGATATCAGCATCTTCGGCGAACACAGCGTTGACGCTGCCCTCATCGCCCTCGCGCTCTGCGGGGATAAAGCGCTCGTCAATGAAATTTTTTATGACGCCGAAGTCAACGGTAAACTCATAGAAGCCCTTTTCGGCATCCGCAATCTCTCCGGGATTTGCGATTATAACGATGCCCTCGCTCGTTAGATACCAGTGACCGTCGGAAATAAGCGATCTTACGGTGTCGGTGTAGCCCTCGGTGAAGAAAGTATCCTTGTACTGATCATCATCGTTGAAGGAGGTGAGGATATCCTCGGCGACTGCGTTTACGAGTTTTTCAAGGTCTGCTCCGATATCGGCAAGCTTGAGCTCCTCGCCTGTCTGCGGGTCATAGTTGTGTCCGGTTATGGCAAGTGTGTTAGCAGTACCGAGGGATGCCCTGTCGACCATGCGGAAGGAGACGATCGCGCTGTCCGCGCGGGCAACTCTCACGGTTCGTTCCATGGAGAAAGCGGTAAGATCTTCGGCGGTACCGTCGCCGATATTAGCGGTATATGCTGCCTTGTTTGACGCAAGCTGATCGCCGGTGAAGATGCTGTTCAGTTCAGCTATGCCGGAATTGAGCTTGTCCGCGGCTTCGGTGCGGGTGGGCATGGTGACCTTGGGGATCATATAGGTAACGCCGTCTTCAGCGCTCGCGTTTTCCATCTCGATAACAATATCGCCGCTGCTTCCGGCATTGGCGTTTACTATCTTATGATCTGCGGTTACGGTGATATCGACACGGGCAAAATTAGAAAAATCATCCGTAAACGATCTGACAGCAAGAATGTTGAGGTCGGCGTCGTAGACACAGATGCTGTAATCTATCTCGGCAGGCTCTGTACTCTTGGCCTTGTCGCCTGCGAAGTCAAAGTGAATGACCTCGCCAACGCCTATGGCGGAGTTATCGGTATTAGAGAAGCTCTCAGAGCCCTGTTCAGTTCCGTAGGACACCGCGTATACGTCAGCGGCCTCCATGGTGATATATATTCCGCACTCGCGCTCTCCGTCTCCGTCGTCTTTTTTTCCGCAGGCGCAAAGTGTCAGTATAAGGATAAACGCCATCATCATGGCTGTAAATCTGCGCATAAAAACCCTCTCCTATCTGGTTTGAACGAATATCCACAGTGCGGATATTATATCACAACGCATATGTTAAATCCAGTATTCCCAAAAAACTTAATAAAACTGAAACATTTTTGAGCAAGATACTAAAATTCCCCCGCTTCGGGAGACAGAGCTGCCAAAGCGGGGGAAACTATTGAAGCATTACGCGCCGAACGCCCATGCTTTATCAGTGCTTGTGGTCGGGATAGTGAACATGCAGCAGATCGTGAGCGCGTCCGCGCAGCAGCTTGTATACGCTGTCAAGGGCCGGATTCTGCTCACTCGAGCGCAGAGCGCAGTCCTCGTCAGCGATAAACATACCCTCGTTTCGAACTGCCTTTTCGCTCTGGCATGCCGGGGGCTGACCGCCGCCGCCGATACAGCCGTTGGGGCAGGCCATTACCTCCACGAAGTGGAAGAACTCCTCGCCGCTCTCGATCTTCTCGATGAGCCTATCGGCATTGCCAAGGCCGTTTGCAACGGCGATCCTGAGCGTAAGATCTCCGGCGGTGACCTCAAAGGACTTGATGCCTTCGAGACCTCGGACGCCGCACTCTGCGACGCTTGATATGGCCTCGGTCGTAACTGCGCCGAGAACATGGCGGATGACGGCTTCCGTAACGCCGCCGGTAACGCCGAAGATAACGCCGGCGCCCGTGTACGGGGCGAAAGGAGCGTCGGGCTCGGTGTCAGGAAGGTTTTTGAAGTCGATGCCGGCCTCGGTGATCATTCTCGCAAGCTCCTGCGTGGTAAGCACAAGGTCAATGAGCTTTTCGCCGTCCTTGACCAGCTCGGGGCGTGCCGCCTCGGCCTTCTTGGCGGTGCAAGGCATGATGGCGACGGAATAGATCTCATCGTCGGTGAACTCCTGACGGATAAGCGCGCCGAACATTTCCATGGGCGAGCCGCAGGTGGAAACCTGAGGCATGAGCTGGGGATGCTTATTCTCAACATGCTTTATCCATCCGGGGCAGCAGGAGGTGAACATGGGGAGCTTTGCGCCGGTCTTGAGCTTTTCCATAAACTCGGCCGATTCCTCCATGATAGTGAGGTCAGCCGTCAGCGAGGTATCGAATACATAGTCTGCGCCGAGCAGCTTGAGAGCGGTGACGATCTTGCCTATGACGGGAACGTTTCCGGGAATCCCGAATTCCTGGCCGATGCCGACGCGAACTGCGGGAGCGACCTGAACGGCAACCTTTTTTGAAGAGTCGAAGATGGCCTTCCACATTTCACCGATCTGGTTCTTGATGACGATAGCGCCTGTGGGACATACCGATGCGCACTGGCCGCAGCCCACGCACTTGGTATCGGCGAGCTTATTGTCAAAGCCGCAGGAGACATAGGTCTCGATGCCGCGGTTTGCAAAATCTATGGCATGGATATTCTGCACCTCGGAACACATTCTAATGCACTTGCCGCAGAGGATGCACTTGGAGGGATCGCGGACGATCGCGGGAGAGGAGTCGTCAATGGGAAGCTTGCAGTAATCGTTTGCAAAACGGACATTGGTGACATTGTAACGCTTCGCGTATTCCTGAAGCTTGCACTTGCCTGACTTTTCACAGGTGGTGCACTCGGCTCTGTGGCCGGCCAGCAGCAGCTCAAGCACCATCTGACGGTGCTTTCTTAGCTTTGCCGTGTTCGTGCGGACGACCATGCCGTCCCGGGGAATAACGGTGCAGGCAGCCTCTATACCGCCGCGCTCGTTTTCTATAACGCACAGGCGGCAGCCTCCGTAAATGGACAGGCTCTCACAGTAGCAGAGATTGGGAATGTCGATATGATTCTGCCGTGCAACTTCAAGGACGTTGCGCGCATTTTCAAATTCACAGCTTACGCCGTCTATGATCATATGCTTCATATCATCAAACCTCCTTTATCGCGTGCTTCGGGCAGCCGATCTTACATTCACGGCACTTGATGCACTTCTCAGGGTCAATAGTGTGGGGCTTCCTCAGCTCGCCGGAAATCGCGCCGGTGGGACAGTTTCTCGCGCACTTTGTGCAGCCGATGCACTTGAGCGGATCGATCCACATGGTGCACAGCGAGCGGCAGACACCGGCGGGGCATTTCTTGTCGCGAACATGGGCAACGTACTCATCCTTGAAGTACTTCAGGGTGCTGAGCACAGGGTTGGTGGCAGTCTTGCCGAGGCCGCAGAGGGAGCAGCTCTTAATAACGGACGCAAGCTCCTGAAGCATGTCGAGGTCTTCCATTTCGCCGGTGCCGTGTGTAATGCGCTCCAGTATGGCCTGGATCCTGGGAATACCCTCACGGCAGGTGTTGCATTTGCCGCAGGATTCCTTCTTCGTGAAGTTCATGAAGAAGCGGGCTATCTCTACCATGCAGGTATCGTCGCCCATGACGATCATGCCGCCCGAGCCGATTATCGCGCCTATCTTCTTGGTCGAATCAAAATCAAGGGGCAGATCCAAATGCTCTTCCGTGAGGCATCCGCCGGAGGGGCCGCCGATCTGAACGGCCTTGAAGGTGCCGGTCCTTACGCCGCCGCCGATGTTGAACACGATCTCGCGGAGGGTGGTGCCCATGGGAACCTCGATAAGTCCGGTGTTCTTGATGTTGCCGGCGAGGGAGAACGCCTTGGTGCCGCTGTTGTTTTCCGTGCCGATGCTCTTATACCATGCCGCGCCCTTGTTTATGATAACGGGAACGTTTGCAAATGTCTCAACGTTGTTGAGGGAGGTAGGAGCGTTGAACAGACCGTGGTCGACGCTTCTGGGCGGCTTGGTTCTGGGCATACCGCGCTGGCCCTCGATCGAAGCGGTCAGAGCCGAGCCCTCGCCGCAGACAAATGCGCCCGCGCCCTTGCTTATTCTGATGTGGAAGCTCTTTCCGGTGCCGAAGATATCGTCGCCGACAATGCCGTACTTTTCGGCGGCCTCAATGGCCTTACTCAGACGTCTGACGGCGTTGGGGTATTCGGCACGGACATATATGTAAGCCTCGGTAGCGCCGCACGCGATACCCGCGATTATCATACCCTCAAGCATCTTGTGAGGGTCGCCCTCCATGATGGAGCAGTCCATGAAAGCGCCGGGGTCGCCTTCGTCGCCGTTGCAGACGATGTACTTGACCGGAGCTTCCTTGTGAGCCGCGACCTGAGACCACTTCTTGCCGGTGGGGAAGCCGGCTCCGCCGCGGCCGCGCAGGCCTGAGTCGGAGACCTCGGCAATGACCTCGTCGGGGGTCATGTCGAACAGCGCCTTTTCAAGAGCCGAATATCCACCGACGGCGAGATATTCCTCGATGCTCTCGGCGGCGATGTGGCCACAGTTTGCGAGCGCCACGCGCGTCTGGCTCTTGTAGAAGGGGATGTCCTCCTGACGGCTGTAGGCACGGCCGTTGTCGTGATATACGAGTCTGTCGATGACTTCGCCTTCGAGTATGGTGCGCTCGATGATCTCATCGCAGTCCTCGGGCTTTACTTTCATATAAAGAATACCTGCCGGCTCGATGCGGATAAGGGGAGCAAGCGAACACAGACCGTGACAGCCGCAGGTCTTAAGGCCGATGGGCTCAGGATGGTCAACATGATCTTCAATGGAAAGCTGTACGGGGAGTCCGCGGGAAACGAGAGCGTTGTTAAGACACTCGTAGATCTCCTTGGAACCGGCTGCAAGACAGCCCGAGCCTCCGCAAACGAGAATCTTAAACTTCTGATTGTCGAGTGCTGCCTTGCATTCGCTGCGGAATGACTGCAGCGCTTCGCGGGAATTCAGTTTCATACTTCTTCAGCCTCCCTTAACTCTGCGATAAGTCTGTACATCTTCTCGGGGGTCATTGACGGATGCACCACATCGTTTACGGTGCAGACCGGCGCAAGACCGCAGGCGCCGAGACATGAGACGCGTTCAATGGTGAACAGCCCGTCCTCGGACATGTGATCCTCCGGCTTCATACCGGTCGCGGTATAAAGCGCCTCCTGAACGTCGTCGGACTTTCGGACGTGGCATGCGGTGCCGTTGCAGACCTTGATAATGTATTTGCCCTTTTCGTTCATGGAAAAGTTTTCATAGAAAGTGGCAACGCCGTAGAGCTCAGCTTCGCTCATGCCGAGTTTTTCGGCAATATAGGAAAGCGCGTCCTTGGGCAGGAACTTGTATTCATTCTGAACTTCCTGCATTATGGCGATGACCTTATTCCTGCTGTATCCATGTTTATCCAGCGCAGAGTCAATGAAAGTAAAATCCACCTTGACCAAATCATATCATCCTTTCTCAATGAGATTACACTTTAGCTAATTGCTGTTTTGCTGATTTTAATTATAAATATAAATTTTATCCGTGTAAAGAATAATTAAAATTTTGTTAAATTCACACTTTCTTAAATATGTAAAAACTTATGAGCGGTCATATATAAAAATGCAGACAAAAATGCATGATTCAGTATGTTTTGGAAACCCGCAATTAGTTGTAATTGCTAATAAAATGCAAATTTTTTCGTCATGTTTACTAAAATCCCTTGTGCTTGATAAATGACAAACTTATCGTCGGGCATATAGTTTGTTTTTTGGCAAAAGAAATTGACTTGACTTTATATCGAGCTTGTGTATAATAAAAACAAGAAGTGTCTTATGTGAGACAAAAATGAGAGGGCGATCATGAAACTCAGCGAGAAAGATCGGGCTACGATCATGGGTACGCGGCTGTTCAGAGGAGCGCCGGACACGGTGCTGCGCAAAGTCGCCGCGGCAACGGACTGCGAGATGAGAAGCTTTGCAAAGGGCGAAACGGTGTACAGCGAAAAAAGCTTTAGCCGCAGCCTCGGAGTGGTGCTCGACGGCAGCCTGAGAGTGACGAAGGATAATGCAGACGGGCATGCTATGATAATGAGCACTCTTGTGTCGGGCTCGCTTTTCGGCGCGGCGGCGCTGTTTAACGATGAAGAGCAGTATGTCACGAATATCAGCGCCCTTGAGGAAAGCAGGATCGTGTTCTTCTCGCAGCGCCTCGTCGAGCGCATGATCCGCCGCGAGCCGCACATTGCGGAAAATTATATTAAATACCTGTCCGAGCGGATCCTGTTTCTTAACAAGAAAATGTACCTTCTGACCGCTGGCACGGCCGAGCAGAGGCTTGCGGGCTTTCTGCTGGATAATCTGCCATGCTGCCAGGCTGCGGAGCTTCCGCTTCCGATGAACAAGCTCGCCTCGGCTCTTAACATTTCCCGCGCCTCGCTTTACAGAGCTATGGACGCGCTGTGCGAGGGCGGAGCCGTGGTGAAAACGGGAAAGAAAATATGTATCAAAGACGCCGAAAGGCTCAATAAATGTATGAGGTGATAAAATGAAAAAGTATCTGTCAATTATTCTGGCGCTGTGCATGCTGATGAGCGTTGCTGTCGGCTGCACCCAGCAGGATCAGCCTGAGGTCAAGGAAGAGGCTCAGACCATACGTGTCGGCGCGCTCACGGGTCCCACCGCCATGGGCATGGTAAAGCTCATGGACGAAAGCGATAAGGGCGAGAGCGAGAACACGTATGAGTTCAAGCTCCAGAGCGAAGCCTCGGCATTTGTATCCGCTCTTGCAAAGGGCGAGATCGACATCGCGGCTGTCCCCGCGAATCTTGCTTCGGTCGTCTATAACAACACCGACGGCGCAGTGAAGCTTCTTGCGATAAACACCCTTGGCGTGCTGTATATCGTCGAGCGCGGCGAAAGCGTAAGCAGCCTGGCCGATCTCGCGGGCAAGACTATTTACGCGACCGGCGAGGGCGCGGCGCCCGAGTTCGGACTTAAGTATCTGCTCAAGGAAAACGGCCTTGAGGGCGATGACGCCCCTACGATCCAGTGGTGCGCGGACACCACAGAGGCGCTGTCCTACATCGCTTCGGATGAAAACGCCATAGCAATGCTGCCCCAGCCCTTCGTTACCGCCGCTCAGGCAAAGGTAGAGGGTCTGCGTGTGGCTGTAGACCTGAACTCAGAGTGGGAGAAGCTCGATAACGGCTCTGCTATGGTAACGGGCGTAGTGCTTGTCAGAAGCGAGTTCGCTGAAAAATACCCCCAGCAGCTTGCAAAGTTCATGGAGGAGTATGAGGCTTCGGTGAATTATGTCCTTGAGAACACCGAGGACGCTGCCAATCTCATCGGCGGCTATGAGATAGTCAAGGCTCCCATCGCCCAGAAGGCGCTGCCTTACTGCAATATAACCTTCATTACCGGCGGCGAGATGAAGAATGCCATGGAGGGATATCTCGGTGTGCTGTACGATATGAATCCGGCGTCTATCGGCGGAGCGATGCCCGGCGCGGATTTCTATTATGGAGCGGAAAAATAAGAGCAGGTTCGGCAAGGTCATTGCCGTAGCATTTGCTCTGGGGCTGTGGCAGCTTGCCGCTGTGACGGTTGATCTGCCGATACTCCTTGTATCGCCGCTCGAAGTTCTTGTCCGGCTCACGACCATATGGCAGACGGAGAACTTCGCGGGGTCGATATGGTTCAGCTTTTACCACATTGCAGGAGGCTTTCTGCTTGCTCTGATACTCGGAGTACTGCTGGCGGCTCTTTCCGCACGCTTTCCGTGGATCGAGACTATGCTGTGGCCATTTATGATAACCGTTAAGACCGTTCCGGTCGCGTCGTTTGTGGTCATATGCCTTATATGGCTCTCGGCGCAGAACCTGTCGGTGTTCATTTCGTTTCTCATCGTGCTTCCAGTGGTGTACGGAAATATGCTTGAGGGTATAAAGAGCGAGGATAAGAGCATGATCGAGGTGGGCAGGGTGTTCAGAATGCCGTTTCTGCGCAGCGTGCTGTATATCCACCTGCCTCAGCTCAAGCCATTTATCATATCAGCCTGCTCGACCGCGCTCGGCATGGCGTGGAAGGCGGGTGTGGCGGCCGAAATCATCGGTACGCCGGATGGCTCCATAGGCAAGCAGCTTTACTACGCCAAGATATATCTGGATACCGACGATCTCCTGTGCTGGACGCTCATAATCGTAATAATAAGCGTTGTGTTTGAAAAGCTGTTCATGCGCGGGTTGAGGGGCTTTTACCGCAGATTGGAGCAGGGCTGATGGAACTTAAGAAAATATGCAAGTCCTTTGACGGCAGGCAGGTACTGAGCGATATAAGCCTTGTCGCCCCCAAGGGCAGCCGCATTCTCATAAGCGGCGTTTCGGGCAGGGGCAAGACCACTCTGCTGCGAATAATGATGGGGCTTGAAAAGCCCGACAGCGGTGAGGTTATATGCGCTTTTTCAAAGCAGGCGGCGGTGTTTCAGGAGGACCGGCTCCAGGAGGAGCTCACTCCCGTCACTTGCGTGAAAATGACCTCCGGCGCACACACCACGAAGCAGGATATACGCACCCAGCTTGCTGAAGTCGGCCTTGAAGGTCATATGGATAAGCCCACGGGCAAGCTCTCCGGCGGTATGCGCCGCAGGGTCGCCATCGTGAGAGCGGTCATGAGCGATGCCGATATAATTTACTTCGACGAGCCCTTCACCGGACTTGACGGTGAAACAAAGCTGAGAGTGATCGAGTATATAAACAGGCATACGAGCGGAAAGACTCTTGTGTTTGTGAGCCATGCCGCGGAGGATGCAGCGCTGCTTAATGCAAAAGAGATCCGTATCTGATAACATCAGATACGGATCTCTTTATTTCTTTGTGCCCGAGACCTGGTACATCCTGTCGTCGGATATGATAACGTCCACGTTGAAGTACGGTTCCATGAGCCGCGCAAGATCGGTCTCGCTCATAAGCCCCATGGATACCTTGCTTGCGCTGCCCTCGTGATGACGGTCTATTTTGGCTCTGCTCATGCCGTGGGCTATCGAGAGCCTTCCGTCGGGCTTCAGCCTTGACGCCAGCATCTTTATAAGGTTTTCAGGGTCGGGAAAGTGGGGAAAGGCGTTGTACACCATGCAGCAGTCAAAGTCGCAGGGCAGCTCCGTCTCCTCAATGTCGGCGCATATAAAGCGGATGTTTTCCGCTTCAAATTTGGCCTTTGCGCAGGCTATCATCTCGGAGGAGATGTCTACTCCGGTTACGAAGGCTACCTTGCGGCGTAGATAATCGGGTATCAGAACTCCCGTACCGCAGGCCACGTCGAGGACTTTCACACCCTCTTTTACGCCGCCGTTATCGAGGATGATACCTATGACCTCATCGCTGCGGATAAGACTCGCATCCCATGAACCGGCCAGACCGTCGAAATAATCAATGACGTCTTTTTTGTCCATGGCGTCAGTCCTCAAGTCTGGGGTATCTGTCTGGGATAAGGTGGGCTTTCATAAGTGCAAAAACGATGCTGGGGATGAAAACGAGCTGGATGACGGTGCCGGGCCAGCTCGTGACTACGCTTCCGGCGACCCACGCCGCCATGGAGTAGCTGCCTCTGGCGAAAATGAGGGCCTTGGCAACGCCCGCGAGCACTCTGCCGCAGACGATCGCGGTAATCAGGCTTATGTAGAGATCGGCATAAGTATTTCTGGTATGGACGAGCTTCATCATAAGACCGGCGACGAGGCCGTAGACGGCCAGCTCGATTACCATTGAAGGGAGCATGGCGGCAGGGGGCATTCCTGTCAGAGCGGAGGAAAGCAGGGGGCCGGCCATACCGCAGAGCAGACCGTAGGGCCAGCCGCAGATAAGGCCGCAGATAAACACGGGGATATGCATGGGGCAGAAAATGCTGCCTGCATTCTGAATGCCGTGGAACATCAGCGGAATAACATAGCACAGTGCGATGCAGACGGCGGTGATGATAGACTTTTTAACGGTGGACATTTTTCTCATAATTATTTCTCCTCTTCAGATAAAAATTTCGACGGCGCACATGGCGGCGCAGAATAAGATCACAATATATGCGTTTGAGGGCATGGGGACGCGTTTTTTCTTGCTGCGGTATTTCGCGCCGCGGTAGCCACGGGCCTCCATAGCCATAGCAAGCTCGTCTGCGCGCTTAAAGGCCGAGATAAACATCGGTACGATGAGCGGCAGCATGGCAGCCGCGCGCTCATGCAGCTTCCTGCTCTCAAAACGCGCGCCCCTGGCTATCTGAGCCTTCTTAATGGTGTCCGCCTCCTGCAAAAGAGTAGGTATGAACTGTATTGCCACGGAAATGATCATGGCGATATCGTCGGCGGGGAGCCTGAGCAGCTTAAGGGGCCTGAGCATGGACTGTATCGCGGCGGTAATCTCCAGCGGCGGGGTAACGAGCGTGAAAATGTTGCTGAGCACCAAAATTATGAGGATCCTGAACATCACGTTGAAGCCCTGAATGACACCCGCCTTTGAAACGGATATTATCCACCAGCTCCATATGGGGTCCTCGGCGGAGTAGAAGAGAGTGTTCATTATAAATATAAGAACAAAGAACCAGAACATACGATTAACGCTGCCTGCGGCGGTTGAAAACGGCAATCTGGAAACGGCAACAAGCAGAAGCAGGAGAGCAATGATAATTGCGTAGCCTATCACGGTGTCGGCCAGTATCACGGCGGCCGTGAGCAGTATGAAGCCGAAAAGCTTTGCCCTTGCGTCAAGCCTGTGCAGTGCCGAAGCGCCTGGGATAAACTGTCCTGTCATACGGTCAGTCACGCTCATCACCGCCCCTCAGCTCTGCGAGCACCGCGGGCAGCAGCTTATCATACGAGCATATATCCAGGGGAATATCCATTCCGCCTTTTTTCAGCAGCCACGCTATCTCGCGGCTCTGGCTAACGCCGAGGTGAAGGGCGCGCATCCTCTCCACGTCGGAAAACAGAGCCTCCGGACTGCCGTCGCCGATGAGCTCGCCGCCGTTCAAAAGCAGTACACGCTGCGCGTATTCGCCGATGCAGTCTGCATTGTGGGAGACCATGATTATAGTCATTCCATCGGCATTGAGCCTTGTTATAAGCTCAAGGAAGGACCTACGTCCCAAGGGGTCAAGTCCGGCGATGGGCTCGTCAAGAATGAGGTATTCGGGCTTCACAGCCAGAACTCCGGCAATGGCGATCCTGCGCTTTTCTCCGCCGGAAAGCCCCATAGGAGAGGATTTTGCGACCTTTTCATAATCAAAGCCGCAGACCTCCAGCGCCCACCTGACGCGCTCGTTCGTTTCACCTTTTGTAAGGTCCGAGTGCTTGAGCCCGAAGGCCACGTCCTTTTCCACTGTAGTCTCGAAAAGCTGACATTCGGGATACTGGAAAACGATACCGAGCTTACGCCGCAACTCGGAGCGGTCATAGCGCCGCCCGTTTATATCCTTGCCGTCAACAAGTATGCTTCCGCCGGTGGGACGGAGAAGTCCGGCAAGCGCCTGAATAAGCGTTGATTTGCCGCAGCCTGTGTGCCCCATGATACCAATGAACTCACCGTTTTGAATCTCAAGACTGATATTTTTGAGGGCTTCTGTCTCGAACGGCGTACCGGCGGAGTAGGTAAGAGATAGATTTTTTACTTTGATCGGCATAATTCCTCCGCGAGCTCTTCGTTTGTGAGAGGACAGTACGGAAGCTCAAAGCCGGCTGCCTTAAGGTCGTAGTACATTCGGACTGAGGCGGGGGGAGTGAGGCCGGTCCTCCGAAGAAGCTCAAGATCGGTGAGCATCTCGCGCGGCGTGCCGCTTGCGAGCATCCGCCCGTCGTGCATGAGATATACGCGGTCGGCAAAAACCGCCTCCTGTATGTAGTGGGTTATCATCACGATGGTCTTGCCCTGCTCTGAATGCAGCCGCTTTATTGTGTGCAGTACCTCGCGCCTGCCGTCGGGGTCGAGCATGGAGGTGGCCTCGTCGAATACGAGTATATCGGGATCGATGGCAAGAACCCCCGCGAGGGCGACCCTTTGCTTCTGACCGCCAGAGAGCATATGAGGCGCGCGCTTTTCAAATCCGGCCATGCCCACAAGCGATAGGGCGGCGGAGACACGTTCGGGAATCTCCGAGCTGTCGACTCCGTAGTTTTCAAGGCCGAAGGCGACGTCCTCCTCGACAATGGAGGATACAAACTGATTGTCGGGATTTTGAAAAACCATACCCACCCTGCGGCGCAGCTTCCAGATATTTGCTTCACTTTTTGCGTTGAGCCCCGCAACGGTGAGCTCGCCCTTCTGAACTTCGAGCAGGGCGTTAAAATGCTTAACAAGGGTGGACTTCCCGCAGCCATTGTGGCCGAGAACGGCAACGAGTTCCCCAGCCTTGACGGTGATGCACGCCCCGTCAAGGCTGCGTTTTTCGCTGCTTTCATAGTCATATGAAAAAATCAGGTTTTCCGCATTGATCATGATCCAGACAACATCCTAAATTTACTCTGTTAATTCTGTTAATATAATATCGGGTTAAATACATTCGTACAAGCCCCCCAGGGGGTTAAAACGTGAAAAAAGCAGCTCATGAAGCTGCTTTTTTTGACGGGAATTTCATTCTTTGAATGAACCCTATGATCTGGCCCGACAGGATAACGGTCAGCAGGGAATACATTAGCCTTCCGAGTGGGATATAGCTGAGCGAGAGCGCGAGAACGATAAGGTCGCTCAGCAGATATATCCACTGTATCCCGACCTTGAACAGGCTAGACAGGCTGAGCGCAAGGGAATCGTCTCCGGTCGGAGCGGAGCCTATCCGCACGCACAGCCCAACGCCTATGCCCACAAACAGCGAGCCTGCCACCGCGGCAAGGAGCGGAGCCTCCGCAAGCTGCGGCCAGAGCGGAGGAAAACGCTCAAAGAGAGCGTAGAACAGCGAAAAACCTCCGCCGGCTACCGCCGAATAGGCTATGAATTCCTTGCCCAGCAGCCTGAAGCCCAGCAGGTAGCAGAGAAAATTCATAATAAAACCGCTGATCGAAGGGGAAATGCCGAACCAGTGCTGCAGCAGCAGGGTAAGTCCCAGCACGCCGCCCTCCGTAACTCCGGACATGGAGTGTACATTGTATAAACCGAAAGCCAGAACAGCGCTGCCGATAAGGGCAATGACGCAGTGCTTCGGCTTGAGCTTCGGTATCATTTTTAACAAAACCTTCCTGTATCTATTTCTGATTTCAGCCCCCGCATCTTCCGTAGAGCTTTGTCATTGCGGCGATTTCGGCGGCAAGCGAGCGGCTGGCCTGAGCGGGGGCCATCCTCCATTGCCAGTTTCCCCCGAGGGTGCCAGGAGTGTTCATTCTTGCCTCGCTGCCAAGCTCGAGATAGTCCTGCATCTGAGCGATGAACAGGGAGGCGACGGAGCTCATGCCGCCGCGGATGATGCCCCAGCTAAAGCCTTCGCCGTCGTTAAGGCCAAGATAACGGGCGGCAAATTCAAGCTCCTCGCGGGAAGCCTCCCGCAGCCAGGCGGCAAGGGGGGCATTGTCGTGAGTACCTGTATAGCAAACGCAGTCGGGGGAATAGTTGTGGGGAAGGTAGCCGCCGGTATCTTTCGGATCAAAGGCAAATTCAAGTACCTTCATGCCGGGAAGCTGAGACGCGCGCAGCAGCTCGTGGATCTCGTGGCTGAGCGTACCCAAGTCCTCGGCAATGAATTGCACGTTTGGAAACCATGCCGTCAGCCTGCCGACAAGATCCATTCCCGGGCCCTTAACCCAGTTCCCGTTTTTCGCGGTCTCGGCGCCGTAGGGGACTGCCCAATAGCTTTCAAAGCCGCGAAAATGGTCGATCCTCAGCGCGTCAAACAGCTTTGCCGCCCCGTCAACGCGGCGTATCCACCAGCCGTAGCCGTCTTTTTTCATTACCTCGTAATCGTAGAGAGGGTTTCCCCAAAGCTGACCGCTCTCGCTGAAATAGTCGGGAGGTACGCCAGCAACCTCAATGGGGGTGTTGTTCTCATCGAGCATAAAGCAGTTGGGCCCAGCCCATACATCGGCGGAATCCATGGCGACGTATATGGGCAGATCGCCTATGATGCCGACACCCTTTTCACGGGCATAGGAGCGAAGAACAGCCCACTGCCCGAAAAACAGGAATTGTATGTACTCGAAAAACTCTATGTCATCTTTAAGAAGCTCCTCGTATTTTCTAAGCGCATCGGCCTTGCGCAGCCTTATCCCATCGTCCGGCCAATCGTACCATGCGGACATTCCGAAATGCCTCTTTACGGCCATAAAAAGCGCGTAATCAGGGAGCCATGCCGCGTTGCCGCGGACAAAGCCATCAAATTCGGCCCTGTTTACGGCAAGACCCCTTACCGCCGCCTTTTCCAAAATACCGAGCCGGCTGCCGTAAATTTTGCCGTAGTCAACTTTTGAAGGATCGCAGCCCCAATCGATAGCGTCAAGCTCGGCTTTTCTGAGTAGCCCTTGGCGGCACAGCAGCTCGAAATCTATGAAATACGGATTGCCCGCGAAGGTAGAGAAGCTTTGATACGGGGAGTCGCCGCAGCCGGTGGGACCGACAGGCAGTATCTGCCACCATGACTGCTTTGCCTCCGCGAGAAAATCAATAAAGTCGTAAGCGGCCCTGCCTATCGTGCCTATGCCGTATTCAGAGGGCAGGGCGGATATAGGCAGCAGTATGCCGCTGCTTCTTTTTATAGACATGTGTCAGTCCTTTCCGTTGATTAACAGCAGTGCTTTATTTGAGTCCGTGCATCAGTCCGAGCTGATAAAACGCCACGGCGCTTGCCGCGGCTACGTTCAGGGAGTCGACCCCGTGGGACATGGGTATGCGCACGGTGTAGTCGCACTCGGCAATAGTGCCCGCCGCCAGACCGTCGCCCTCGGTGCCGAGCACGACGGCGAGCTTTTCCACGTCCGCGAGATGCACGTCGTATATGGGCAGGGAATCGTCGCTTAAAGCCATCGCGGCGGTCTTGAAGCCCAGCCTGTGAAGCTGAGCGGCCCATGAGATCTCATCGTCCAGATATGTCCACGGCACCTGAAAAACGGTGCCCATGCTCACCCTTACCGCGCGGCGGTAGAGCGGATCGCTGCCGTCTGCGGTAAGCAGTACGGCGTCTATGCCCAGCGCCGCGGCAGAGCGGAATATTGCGCCGATATTCGTGGGATTCATCACGTTTTCAAGAACCGCGATCCGGCGGGCGGCAGAGCATATCTCCTCGACGGAAGGCAATTTCGGGCGCAGCATGGCGCAGAGCATACCTCGGGTCAGATGAAAGCCCGTGAGCTGAGTGAGCACCTCAAGCTCGGCCGTATACACCGGAATATCACCACGGCAGCGGGCGAGGATATCCTTTGCCTTTCCCTCGGCGTGCCTTGTCTCCATAAGAAAGGAAAGGGGAACGCAGCCTGCGTCCAGAGCCCGCCCGATCACAAGAGGGCTTTCGGCGATGAACATTGCGTTTTCGGGGTCGCGCCGGTTTAAAAGCTGGTTTTCCGTCAGCCGAGCGTAAACATCCAGCTCCGGTGCGGAAAAATCCTTGATCTCGATAATGTTTGCCATAGGAGTCTCCAAGCGTTATGTATATGTAAAAAGTCGGAGCGAACGATATGCAGTCCGCTCCAAAGAAGTGTGGCTGAGCGCTCCAAGTGTGAACCATTATATTCCTCAGCCATGAGCCCGGCGCAAGCTGATCGCAGCATTAAGAGTAAAAGAATTACTTAAAATTGTATCGCTTTCAGATGTCTCAGTTTTGACGCAGCTGTTTATTAATACAATGAAAAGACCGTAGGCAGTACTCTGTGCATTGGCAAGGGCTTTTCAGCAGTTTCGGTGGAAATAGGCCAATCAAAACAGTATGTTCTCTTATCAAACAAGCGCATTATTATTAACTAATTATTTTCCCCTGTTCTCTTGCTATGTCATCAATTAATTGACTTAATGGCCTGACATAATCCTTCATTCCGACATGTTGTGAAGCATATTTATATCGTTCGCTGGTATCGGATAGATAGAAAATTTGACGTTGCTGACCTAACATTGTGATTTTATCGTCACTTAAATCCCTATCATAAGTGATCAAATGCCAAATCTGCTTAATTTTATATCGTGATAAAGCATTTGAATCGGCCGAAGAGACTTGCTTCCATCGCTCTCTTAAAGTTCGCTTACAGCTAATGCCAATGCTCCAGCCATCAGTACATTTGAACCATTTATCGACCTCTATATCAGTTTGAAAATGATCGGGCTTTGGATGTGAATCAAAACCATAATAATTAAACAGAAATGTAGCAACATCTTCCAAACTGTTTCCTGCACGACTTTTTCTCTTCTGCCCAGCTCTTCTTTCAAATTCCTGAACAAAGGCTGTGAGGATAGCATTATCTTCTATCTTAGAGCGTTTTATGGATAGAGCATCCAAATTATGACGAAGTTTTGTGAACTCGTGTAATACTTCAGTTCGTTCTGCATCCAAACAACCGCGAACGCCGAGCGTGTCCCATACGCTGATTGCTTTTCCTACCTGACTTTTACCTAACGTATCAAGAATGCTTTTTGCGGTCTCTCTGCAAAAAATTGCATCGTCACTAGGAATGCGGCGCAAAGCAGCATTTGCAGGCAGAACAATATATCTAACGGTAATAACAAAGACAATTATATCATCAATGTTATTAATCTCGCTGTCCAAAGCAATTGCAAGATCTTCAGCAGCATATGCCGATTTCGTTCGTGGCCTTGAAGAACTTCTTATTTCTTTTAATAGTGTATCATGACATATAATAAATTTTTCATCGCTTGATAATGCTGCGCAATCGAGGATGGATTCAATTTTGCCTATAAGAGCAGAGATGAATTCCTCTTTCTTACCGACAGCGCCATACTGATCTGTGTTTAAGAGCATGCGAGCAAACCAATAGGCATTACGCCAGGGGCTGCTGTGGATAGCATCATTAACAAGATGCAAATCGTGATTCAATTCCATTTGCCACCTTCCAATCTGGCTTTTGCAAGCTCACAATATTTTTCGCTATTATCTATAAGTATGTAGTCTCTGTTATTGAGCATTGCGGCGACTCCTGTTGTCCCCGAACCTGAGAATGGGTCTAATATCAATTTAGCGCTAGTTGAAGATACTATTCTATCAATTAACTCTGTAGGAAAAGGGGCAGGATGAGGATTGTTCATTTCCTGGGTGATTTCCCAAACATCTCCACACTTATTTGCACCTTTAGCCAACTTGAATTCAGGCTTTGCAATAAGGTAAATAACTTCATATGTGGGTAAAAAATAGCCTGCATTGAAATTAATTCCGCCTTTTCGTTTCCAAATGATTATTTGTCTAACAGGAAAGCCTCCAACAATTTCATGCCGGTCTTGCAAAAGGCCTCTTTGAACCCGCCACTTATGGTTATAGAAAATCGCACCATTTTCGGGGATAAGACGATACATCTGTCTTAGACAGCTACGTTGCCACTTGCAATACTCATCATAGGGCATATCGTCTGTATGCTCTTGATAACCGTTCATCAGAGATGCATTTTCCCATTTGCCTCCGCGGCCGTCCTTCAGGCCGTTTCCCGAAGAATTTTTCAGATTGTACGGAGGCGAGGTAATTATAAGATCAACAGAACCGGAAGGAAACCTTCTCATAACATCGAGAGAATCGCCACAAATGATAGAATTTTTATATTTGTCAATATTTTCCTTATTTTTCATTTGCTCATTTTTAAAGATAACAGGCATTATAATCACCTCGTTAAAGCAGTTTTTTATATTATTTTAACATAAAGCAATTAATTCTACAACCGAAAACGAAAAACAGTTCATATGTTCAAAAAAAGAAATTGGTTTTGTAAATGGACAAAAAGAAGAGAGAACAACTCTTTTTTGTCCGTCTGTCTTTTTCTGTTGAAATTAGGGCGCTCCATTAAAACGATAAATCCGAACCCATCTCCAACTATGAGAAGGTTCGGACTTATACTGTTTGGTGCGGGTAACAGGGGTCGAACCTGCACGCCTCTCAGCACGAGAACCTAAATCTCGCATGTCTGCCAATTCCATCATACCCGCGTATGGCAAATATAATAGCACAGCGTATATTTTTTTGTCAATCTTAATTCAAGCTGACGATTGACTTTTCATTTATTAGTATTTAGAATAATCCCGTTATTCCTAAACTGGAGGCGGAGCAATGAAAAATAAATATGTGATCTCCGTTATAGCCGCTGGAACGCTGTGGGGCTTCATGGGCTTTTTCCGCAGGACGCTTGACGCGATGGGCGTTTCCGCAATAGGCTGCATAGCGATAAGATGCATTTTCGCAACGGCCTTCTTTGCGCTGACGATCTTTATATGCGACCGCAGCGCATTCAAGATAAAGCTCCGTGATGCATGGATATTCATAGGCAGCGGAGTTATATCCCTGCTGATATTCGGTGTATGCTACTTCAGGGCTATGGACTACATGAGCCTGTCCGCAGCGGCGATACTGCTGTATACCGCGCCCTGCTTCGTCATCCTCATATCCGCGCCGCTGTTTAAGGAAAAGCTCACCGCGCGCAAGCTCACGGCTATGCTGCTGGCCTTTGCAGGATGCTGCCTTGTGTCTGGCATCGGCAGCGGGGGAGCGGTCATAACCCCCAAGGGTCTCGCTCTTGGCCTGTGCTCCGGCCTCTGCTACGCTCTGTACAGCATATTCAGCCGTTTTGCACTAAACCGCGGCTACTCAAGCTTCACCATAAATTTTTATTCATGCCTTCTGGCAGGAATAGGCGCGACCGTTATCGGCGGAACGGAATACATGAATACCATTACGGCAAGCGCACCGGACTTCCTATTTGCCGTCGCGACGGGGCTTGTGACCTGCTTTTTGCCGTATCTGCTGTATACTCACGGCCTTGAGGGGCTTGAAAACGGCAAAGCCTCCATCATGGCATCGATTGAGCCGGTGGTGGCAACGATCGTCGGCGTTGCGATATACCATGAAGAGCCGACACTGATGAGCGCCGCCGGCGTGATACTCGTGCTATCGGCGATCGTACTTCTTAATGTAAAAGCAAAAACGACGTCATGATAAATTCCCGCACCATATCAGGTGCGGGAATTTTTATGAAAATAATTATTGACAAACGATAATTATGATGATATGTTGATAGTGTGATTATCGAAAAACAATAATTTGGAGGCGAGCATAATGAACAAGCTGAAAGCGCTGCTCATAGCGGAAGCGGCGATATGCGTAGTGTTATTTACATATATTTCTGCTGCCGGAGATCAAAGCATCAGCGGCGCCCTGTACGGAGTGCCGTTTGCACTTTTTGGGGCGGCGCTACGCGCATTGTCGCTCTCCGGAGCGGTCGGAAACGTTATAGCGTTTGCACTGTATCTGTTTATATGCCTGCTGCCTCTTGTGGTTTTGCTGCTTTTGCGCAGACGCAGAAGCCTGTGTAGGGACGACATCCTGCTTCCTGCGCTGAGCGCGGCGCTTTTTCCGCTGATGTATCTGCTCATAAACCCGGGGCTGGCGGCGAGCCGCTTGGGTATACTGGAGATGAGGGGCATAAGCGCCGCTCTCTGCAACTGGCTGCTGCTGACGCTTATCGCGGGCTATCTGGTGTTTCGGTTCTTGCATAGACTAGACAGCGCCGATGAACTGAGGCTTCACCAGTATCTTAAAATACTGCTTGCTGTGATATGCGGGGTATTTGTGTTCACGGCTTTCGGCGGCTATTACACGGAAACTCTTTCACTAATCGAACAGACCCGCCTTGCAAACTCCGGCTCGGAGAGCTCCCTTGGTCTCAGCAATTTCTTTTTCTGGCTCAGATATGCCGTTGTGATCACGCCCTGCCTGCTGGGGGTGTGGGTCATCTTCGGCGGGCTCAGGCTTATCGACGCGCTGTCGGCCGACGCGTATTCCGAGGAAGCGGCAAGCAGGGCGAAGCGCCTTGCGGAGATAAGCTCAAGGAGCCTGAAGATCATTGTGATGAGCCAGATCGTTTTCAATATACTGGAGATGCTTTTTATAGAAGGGCTCAGGAACATAAGCATTTCATTTTATCTTCCGCTTGCGCCGTTTGTTGTATCCTTGTGCATGCTGCTTTTCGCGGGGTATATAGGCCGAGGCAAGATATACAGGGACGAGAACGAGAAGTTTATTTGAGGGGTGAACTAAGATGGCGCTCAAAGTCTGTCTCGACGAGGTGCTCAGAGACCGCGGCATGACTTCAAAAGAGCTGTGCGGGCTTATAGGGATAACCGAGGCGAATCTGTCTATCCTGCGCAGCGGAAAAGCAAAGGGTATTCGCTTTGGAACGATGAATAAGATATGCTATTACCTCGGCTGTGATGTGGGAGATATTTTAAAGTTTGACGGTAAACAGGAGGAAGATAATGAGAATTAAAAGAATACTTACACCTGTTATGGCAACATGCTTTTTGCTCGCGCTCGGCGGCTGCCGGCTTGCGGTGCCGGACGGGGAGATGCAGGAGAGTGCCGACCGTCTGATAGGCATGCTTATAACAACGGATACCCGTTCGATTCCAACGGACGAGGAGGGCCGTGTTTATGCCCGCCTGAGCTTTGAAGAAGCTGAAAACGATGAGGGCGAGCTTGTTAAGTATGATACCTATGTATTTGACGACATCGACGGATGGTATATTCTCCACCCGACCTTTGAAAACGAAGAAGGCGAGGTGTATTCGGGAATATGCGGCAGCGAGAGCATTAACGATAGACATGTGGAGCTTAACTGCGGCGATAACGGCGACAGCATAAAAGTGATCGGTACCCTGAGAGTTGTCTCCGGCAGCAAAGAAGCGCTGACATTCACCGGAAACCCCATTTATCAGTCAGCCAACGGCGCTGTTTATGCCATTATGAACGAAACAGGTATGCGCTTTGAAAACAGCGAAAGCAGCGAGGGCTCGTTGAGCTTTTTTGAAAATGAGACTGCTGAGGACATAGGCAAAAAAACAGAGCGCAGCTCCGAGGTCGTGGTGAATATCAAGTTTGTCGATCCTACCGAGAAAGTACGCGTATATGAGATGGACGAAACTGGCGCGTGTCTTCTGCAAAATGAGTATACCGGTGAGACGATGCCCTATGAGTACGGCCCATGTAAGCGCGCTGAATTCATAGTAGTCGAAGCGCTGTCGCGCGGCGGCGGCCACAGCTACTTCGCATACGGCAGGAGCGACGAAAGCTTCGTCAGCTATTTCGCCGTAAATGATGATATATGCACAGGCTATTACACAACAATAAGTTGGCAATAAAACCGGTTCTGGCTTCTGAATAAACTGCATCCCACTTGTCAAAAAAGTGGGGTGCGGTTTATTTTTTGCGCTTTTTTGAAAACTGCTTGACAAGTGCAGTCTACATGGTGTAGAATGCAAATGGTCTACATAGTGTAGAATGAACGGAGGTCATATTATGCACGATTATCAGATGGGGGCGGTTGAGTCCAGATTTGCAGATATTATCTGGGAGAACGAGCCTATTTCTTCTGCCGAGCTTTCAAAGCGCAGCGAGGAATTGCTCAAATGGAAGAAGTCAACGACATATACGGTTTTGAAAAGGCTGTGTGACAAAGGCATTTTTCAGAACAATAAGGGAACGGTCACTTCATTGATTTCAAAGCGGGAGTTTTATTCCATGCAGAGCGAAAAGTTTGTTGATGAGACCTTTGACGGCTCTTTGCCGGCTTTCTTGGCTGCGTTTACTGCGCGCAAGAGCTTAACTCCCGAAGAAGTTGCTCACCTGCGCCGCATGGTGGCTGAGTACGAGGAGAAACGATAATGGAAGCTGTATTCCTGAAGATCCTGAATATGAGCATAACGGCAGGGTGGATAGCCTTGGCGGTCATTATGCTAAGACTGTTATTGAAGAAAGCTCCAAAGGCAATAAGCGTCGTTTTGTGGAGCTTGGTCGGCATTCGCCTCATTTGCCCATTCTCATTTGAAAGCGCTCTAAGCTTGATGCCGAGCGCTGAAGTTATCCCGAATGATATCCTTTATACGGATACCCCTACAATTCATAGCGGCATTTCAGCTCTCAATTCCGCAGTTAATCCCATTATATCTAACTCGCTGGCTCCAAATGCCGGCGCCAGTGTTAATCCTATGCAAGCAATCACATTTGCGGCATCGGTAATTTGGATCGTTGGCATTGCCGCAGTACTTCTTTATGCTGTTATCAGTTATATTCGTGTTCAGAGGAAAGTCAGTGAAGCGGCTCTGCTGGAGGATAACATCTGGGTATGCGACCATATTGACACTCCTTTTATTTTAGGTATCATTCGCCCGCGCATTTATCTTCCTTATGACATGAGCGGGCGGGATGTGGAATATGTGGTAGCTCACGAGAAAGCCCACTTGCAGCGGCGCGACTATTGGTGGAAGCCGCTTGGATTTGTGCTGCTTTCCGTTTATTGGTTCAACCCGGTTTTGTGGATCGCCTACATTCTGCTTTGCAGGGATATTGAGCTTGCATGCGATGAAAAGGTTATTAAAGAAATGGGAGATGGGAGTAAGAAGCCGTACTCTGATGCGCTTATAAATTGCAGCGTTCCCCGTAAAGTGATCGCTGCCTGTCCTCTCGCCTTTGGCGAGGTCGGAGTGAAAGGAAGGATAAAATCTGTGCTGAACTATAAAAAACCGGCATTTTGGGTCATTATCGCTGCGGTTGCCGTCTGTGTTTTGGCTGCGGTCGGATTTCTGACTAACCCTATAACAAACGACTCCGTTGACGAGAGACTGTTCGCGTTTATTGATGTTCAGATCTATGATCATCATGTATCGCCGCACAGCGCAGATAATTACAGATGCATGGACTTCAAAGTGCTGGGTACGGATACTGACGGCGATGAGACTACCGTATACATGTGGGTTTTGTATCGTGAGTACAGCAACGACAAGGGCTTGAAGGTTGAGTCCGGAGCGCATACGCCTACGGTTATTACAGCCAGAAGGGTAAATGATTATTACGAGCTTGTGGAGTATTGGGAACCTCGCGACGGTTCTTACTATGCTGGAGATATTAAAGATAAATTCCCAATTTACCTCTGGAGCAGGGCCTTGGATTCCCAAAAATATATTGGTGAGCAGTCCGCGGCGCTGGAGCAAATGGCGAAGAAGCATTTCGGCATCAGCACTCCCAGTGCCGGCAAGGCTGAAAGCACAGCGACAGCAGATATGGGAATGGTTTATTACTATTCATGTATAACCGAGAAAAATACTTCATTTCTTTCTCTGGCGCCGGAGGATAAAAGCTTTTCATTCTGCCTGTCGCTGCTGGCCAGTTATTTCCCGGACGGAACATATGAGGAGGACGGGAGATATATAGTTCTGAACACTTCTGGTGGAAATAATAAATATACCTTTAGGAAAGACGGACAAAACCTTGTTTTTGTTGCGGCTAAATCGTCTGCCGTTCCTGAATACAGATATGCGGAGGGCTCCAAAGCCGAACCCTGCATAGCTGACGGCACGGTATTTGAGTTCTGCGACAGCCTCAAAACCGATATTGGAAGAATATCGGCTGATATAGACGGCGATGGAAAAACAGAAGACTGCTTTCTCGGCTATGGCCCGACGTCGGGAGTTTTTACTTTTACGTTCTCTGCATATGAAAACGACAAGCTTGAGTACTTTAATATGTTCATCAGCAGCTATTTAGACTTGGATTTTGAAAAGTGCGCAGACGGAAAAGTCCGCGTTCGCGGCGAAGCTCAAGGCGAAGATAATGCTGTTCACTATTACGATATAAGCATCAAAAACGGAAACATAGTTTTATCTGAGGGAAGCGAAGCAATTGGATATTGGGGCGAGCAAGGGATAAACTCGCCATATTCACCGGAATAAAACAAATCGGCACCCTGCAAGGCTGAAAGTCTTGCAGGGTGCTTCTGTCAAAGTAACTGTGATGAGCGCTTCGGATGCAAGCAAAAAAGCTTTTTCAGTGCCCGCCGCCTGCGAGCATTTGCAGGGCGTGCTCAAGCGTGCCGATTACCGCGCTGAGGTTTTCGCGCGCGGCCTTCTCGCTTCCGGGCAGATTGATTATGAGGCTTCCTCCGCGTATGCCCGCCACCGCTCGGGACAGCATGGCGCGCGGCGTGATGCCGAGGCCGTAGTAAAGCATGGCCTGTGGTATCGCGGGGACCTCTCTGTCTATAACGTCGCGGGTGGCTTCGGGAGTAACGTCGCGGACCGAAAAGCCCGTGCCGCCGGTGGAGATCACAATGTCGGCTCCCAGCTCGACGCATTTTACGAACTCTGCCGATATTTCTCGCCGCTCGTCGGGGATTATTCCCGTGTATATTACGTCAAAGCCCGCATCCTTCAGCATTCCCGCCACTGCGGGGCCGCTGGTATCGACACGCTCGCCGAGGCTGCATTTGTCGCTGACCGTAATAACTGCTGCTTTGTAGCTCATAAGCTCCTCCTAAAACTTCTCCCGAACCTCGCCGGGCTTATCAACGATGTAGCCGCCCATATCGTTAAGGCGCTGCCTGAATTCGTCGCTTTTCATGACCTCAATAAGCTTTTGTACCATCGGAGTATCCCATGCGTGATCGGGAATGAGCAGGTCGTACTGCTCGACGCAGACGGGGATAAAATCAAGATCATACATCCTCGCCGCCGAGTAAATGCCCAGTCCCGCGTCGGCGCTTCCGGCGGATATTTGAGCCGCGACCGCAGTGTGCGTAAGCTCCTCGCGGTCATAGCCGTACAGCTCATCCGTATGCAGCCCTTTCGTTCTGCACAGATAATCCAGCAGCACGCGAGTGCCCGAGCCCTTTTGGCGGTTTACATAACGTATATTTCCCTTGAACATATCTTCAATACATGAGATGCCGACAGGATTGCTTTTCTGTACCATGATGCCCTGTGTACGCCCGACGCACTCGATAAGGCGAACGCCGCCGTTTGGGAAATACCGCTTTATGTAGGCGGTGTTGTAGCTGCCGTCGGCCTCGTTGAGCAGGTGACAGCCGGCGGCGTGAGCCTCGCCGCGGCGCACGGCCATGACGCCGCCCATGGAGCCGACGTGGGAGGAACTCATGTAAAGCTCCCCGCAGCTCTGATGAAGCATGTTTCCAAGCTCGTCAAGCAGGGGATCGTGGCTGCCTATAACGACAAGGCTCGCTTCAAGCTCCGACTTCGGGCGCAGCAGCCGGACGCTGACCTGCTGACCGGCCTCTATGCCTTCGCAGCCCTGCGGTATTTCAAGTATGCCGTCGGCCTTCATGAAAGAGGACACGACGCCCGCGCCGCGATTGAGGGGGGAGGCTATGAGCTTTCCTCCCACGCAGCCCATGCGCACGCGCACAAATTCCTTGTATTTAAGGCCGGAGACCACAGGTCGGGACAAAACGGCGGAGGCGAATTCACCGCAGTCCGTTTTTGCGCCGCAGAGTATATCCATAATGGGTTTCAGAAATTCTTCTATGACTATTATGCCTGATACTGGGTAGCCAGGAACACCGATCACAGGCTTTGAGCCGGAGCAGCCCAGTATCGCGGGCTTGCCGGGCTTTATCGCGATTCCGTGACAAATGACCTCTCCCAGCTCGCGTATCGTCCGCACCGAGTAGTCGTCCCGACCGGCTGAGGAGCCTGCGTTGAGCAAAACGACGTCGCAGGTATCTATCGCGTCGGAAAGCGTGGCTTTCAGAAGCTCCGGCTTGTCAGGGACGATGGGGTAGACCTTGGCGCAGCCGCCCCATTTTTCAACCATTGCCGAGAATATGGAGGAGTTGAACTCCAGAATATCTCCCGTCTTCGGCTCGGCTGTGGGCGGAACGATCTCGTCGCCCGTGGGGATTATCCCGACTACGGGCTTTTTTATCACGCTTATCTCAAGGCAGCCTCCAGCGATCATAGCCCCAATGGCGGCGGGGCTTACTTCAACGCCCGCAGGCAGGAGCATTTCGCCGGCGCATATATCCTCGCCAATCTGGCGCACGTGCTGCCACGGCGCGGCGGCTGAGTACAGGGTAGCAGAGCCGGCTTCGCCCTTTATTACGTCCTCAATCATTATAACGGCGTCGCAGCCCTCCGGGAGCGGGTCGCCGGTGTCTACCTCAACATACTGCTGTGAATTCAGCGTAACTGGGGTAGTCTCGCCCGCGCCGAAGGTAAGCCTTGCGTCGAGGGCTATACCGTCCATGGCGCAGGCATGATAGTGCGGCGAGCAGATTCGCGCGTACACGGGCTCGGCGGTGACGCGCCCACAGGCTGCCGCCGCGTTTATGAGCTCGGCCTTGGGGTGCATTCCAAGCTCCGTAAGCTTTGCAATGTATTCGCTTTTCGCCTGTTCAAGGGGGGTGTTCGTCAGATATTCAAATGCCATGGCCTACCTCAGAAATACAGTTATTTCATCGCCCATTGCACAACCCTCGCTGTCTCTGGGGATGCAGAAATATCCGTCGCAGCCGGCAAGGGAGCTGATGAGCCCAGACTTGCTGCGAACGGGTCTTGCGTATAATTTTCCGTCCTGCTCGGAGAGCACGACTCCGCAGTACTGCGCCCTTCCGTGATTTGCGCTGACGGCCTCGGTCAGCCATGCCGAAGCGCTGAAAACGCGCGGCTTTATGCCGAGCATGATGGCGATGAGCTCCTTAACAAAGATATCGGTGACGAAAAACGCCGCGGCGGGGTGCCCGGGCAGGCCGATAACGGGCTTTGAGCCAATCTTTCCGATAATGGTGGGCTTGCCGGGCTTCATGGCTATTCCGTGCAGCAAAAGCGTGCCCAGCTCCTCTATGACGGCGCAGGTCGAGTCCATCTGCCCGACGGAGCTTCCGCCGGATATGAGCAGCGCGTCGCAGAAGTCAATATGCTCGGTTATGGCGTTTCTGAGCGTCATATAGCCGTCCCTGACGATGCCAAGCGGCTTTGCCTGCGCGCCGTACAGTTCGACAGCCGATGTCAGCATATCGGAATTGACGTCCCGCACCTGACCGGCCTGCGGCTTTTGGCTGACGGGAACAAGCTCGTCTCCGGTGGATATTATCCCCACTATGGGGCGTTTTTTGAGCATGACCTCGCACATTCCCAATGCTGCGAGCGCGCCTATATCCTCAGCGCGCAGAACTCTGCCGGCTTTGATGACGGTTTTCCCGGGATATACATCGTCGCCGCGGTAAATTATGTTATTCCCGGGAGCGGCGGCCTTGAGGATGCCGATCTCCTCGTTGCCATAGCTCTCGCCGTGCTCGATCATGACCATGGCGTCGGCACCTTCGGGTATCTCGCCACCTGTAGGGACATAGGCACACTCGCCCTCGTGTATAACGATGCCCGAGGCCTTGCCCATGCCGACTATGCCGCGCAGCTTCAGTATCGCGGGCATAGAGTCGGAGCAGCCAAAGGTGTCGGACGCTCTGACAGCGTAGCCGTCAACGGTGCTGCGGTCAAAATCGGGAACGTATTCGTTTGCCGTGACATCCTCGGCGAGAACTCTGCCCAGACATGCCGATAAGGGCAGCACCTCCGTTTCGGCGGTGCTGCCCGCAAATTCGCGGCGTATTATATTCAGTGCCTCTTCGGGCGTACAAGCATTAAGCATATCCTATACCATATCTATTGCACCGACCGGACAGCGTCCGGCGCACATCCCGCAGCCCATGCATTTTTCCGCCTCGGAGAGAAAGGCAAAGGTGAAAGGATCATCATGGGAGCGCTTTTTGGACATGGCAAGCGCATATTCGGGGCATACCTCGACACAAATCATACAGCCTGTGCATTTATAGAGATTCACGAGTGGGGATTTCCACTCGTTGACGGGGACGTATTTTGCAATGTTTCCATTATCGTCAATAACTGCCGCCTTCTCGCAGATATATCCACAGTGGCCGCAGGAGACGCACAAATCCTGATCGACCTCGCAGTGTACATGGCCGCCCTCGCGGCGGACTATCACCGCGCCTGCGGCGCAGCGCTCGGCGCACTTTTCGCAGTCGATGCAGTTTTCATTAAATATGTACGGCATCTTTGTCTCCTATACTCGCGGGATCATGCTGATCGCCTTGATCGGACAGCGACGCATACACTTTTCGCAGCCTATACAGATCGAGGGCTCCGCCAGAAACGCGTGCGTGCGTATATCTCCTCGAAACTCAGCCTTGCTTATTTCGAGCGCGTACATGGGGCAGACCTCCACGCAGAGCGAACAGCCCGTGCAGACATCCTCGTCAACGGATGGCATGAGCCAGTCCTCCCACGAGCAAAAGGTGGTGAGCTTGCCGCTGTCGTCATAGACGGCTTCGTTTTCGCAAAAGTCGGCACATAGTCCGCAGGACACGCAGATCTCGGGATCTATGGAGTGCTTTCTGTACGGCTCGCCGCTTATCGCCTGGGTCGGACAGGCCGTGGAGCAGGCGTCGCAGCCGGTGCATTTTTCTCTGTTAATACTGTATGCCATTTGTTCAGCCTCCTGCAACTGCGGGGACGAGGATAAGCATATCTCCGTCCTGAAGTTTGGTCTTAATTCCGACCTGACGGCCGTTGAGCGATATTATGCAGCTTTTTAGATCCTTTATCGTAAGCTCGGTCTGCGGGTCAAGCCGCCTTACCTCGTCCATTATCATGGGGAAGATATCTTTTACAGAGCCTGCGTCAAGCTGCAGCTCCTTTAATCCGCTGTCAAGGCGGAAGGTTCCGAATAATTTAACAGTTACCATGGCTCCTCCTTACTTGATCTTGAGCCTTTTGAGCTTGGCCTCGGAGGGAAGCCCATTTTTATCCCATCCTCTTGCCTCATAATAGACCTTTTTCATAACTTCAAGCGGCACCTTTGTGCTCGGGTCGTTGGGATCCTGAGGAACGTCCGTCAGGCGCTTAGGCAGGGTGTCCATAGCGGCGTTGACGCCGAACTTGGCGTTGACCGCTCTCTCAACATTGTAGCTTCTCTCACCGGCGCGGATAAAATCAGCCAGGTTGTACTTCATGCCGGTTGCAAGCTCCATGGCCTTGGTATGGGGGAGCAGGGGCAGATGAAACTGCGCTATTCCGGGGAATTTATTGAGAACGCGGACAAACGGCCCCACGAAGGGAATGACCTTGTTTACCGCTCTTGTGGCGAAGCTGTTGGGCTTTGCGATGAGAAAACCGGGAAATACCGCGTAGGACGAGAAAAGGCACTGCCCTCCCATGGAGACGGACTCCATCAGATCCTGCATGACCATGCACAGATCCGCCTTCGCGTGCGGAGTCTGCGGATTGGCCGTGAGTCCGAGGTTTTCCACGATGACGAGATAACCTCCGTTCAGATGACAGCCGCCGCGGTTTGACACCGCGTAGCCGAGACCCTGACCGACGGAGCGCCTCGGCTCATATGCGGACAACTCAAGACCTTTCGAATGAATGGCAAAGTCTTTGCCGCCGTATTTTTCGCTGAGCCAGCGCGTGCCCTCGGCAAGCTCGTTGCCTATGCCGCGGCGGAAAGCAATGTTCTCGATGGTTTTGGAGATGTTGGCAGTTTTCCCGAAAGCAAGACCGTTTTTCCACAGCCCCTTTTCGTTTGCTTCCATTGCCCACGCCAGAGTGCCCGCTGCGGAGATGGTATCCATACCAAGCTCGTCAAGCTCGTAGTTCCATTTGAGTATAAGCTCGATGTTATCGTTCATTATGCCGCCGCCGAGCAGACCAAGGGTCTCAAGCTCGGGGCCTTTGACCTCGTGTCCCTCAACATTGACGGTGCGGGTGCATTTGATGGGGCAGGACATGCAGCCCTTGTTAACGATATTGTAATCCTCCGCGAGTACCTCGCCGCTTATCTTTTCAAAATCATCAAACTGACCTTGCGCAAAATTCCTCGAAGAGAGGATACCGCGTACCTGCATCGGAGTGACAAGACCTGCCGTGCCCATTTTGGGTAGCTGATTTCCTGTGAGCGGGTGACTGCGCAGGGTATTTGTCCATTTCTGGCAGTGCTTTGTGAGCTTTTCTGGGTTATATATGGGAACCTCGTGATTTCCCGTTGCAACCATGGCCTTCAGATTTTTCGAGCCGAATACAGCACCGACGCCGGCTCTGCCCGCAGCACGGTCGCCGCTTATAACAGCTGCGTATTTGACAAGGTTTTCGCCTGCGGGGCCTATCGACAGCATGCCGCATTTGACCCTGCATTTGCGGGTGTTGTTCATTATCCGCTGAAGCTCCTCTTGGGATTCCGTTACCCTCATGCCCCAGATATCACTTGCGTCGTGAAAGAAAAATTTATCGTTTTTTATCTCGATCCAGGTCGGCTTTTCGCACTTGCCGCGTATGACCAGAGCATCCATACCCGCCTTTTTTAGATAATGTCCGAAATTGCCCCCGCAGTTGGAGGAAGTGGTGATTCCGGTGAGCGGGGAGAGGGTGGAGATGTTAATACGGTTCGAGCACGGAGCGCCAGTCCCTGTGAGCGGCCCTGTCGAGATAACGATGATATTGTCCTCCGAAAAAGCCGTCTCCTCACCGGTGAAATTATCATACATGATCTTTGAAGCCATGGCCTTTGCACCTATGTAAAGCTTCCGGTCTTCGTCCGACCATGGATATTCGGTGACGAGCGACTTGCTGAGGTCGATCATCATGATCTTCCCCATATAGCCCGAGTATTTTGTCATTCAGCGTCCCTCTTTTCCAGTAAATTTCTCTCATACTATAATAATATAGTTCTTTTACGAGTAAAAGTATAAAAATGCACAATCAAACAAAATCGCATTGAATTGTCAATGTTTACAAAATTGACAGGCTAAATTTGTACATATTACGGGTTTGACCGACATTGTTTTTAATATTATACTGAACTTATACGGAAAAACCAACCAAAATATTAAAAAGGAGAGAATGAATCGGTGAAAAAGTATGTTTCACTGCTGCTTGCGCTGCTGATGATTTGTTCATTATGCGCATGCGGCACAAACGATGACCCCGCCCCCAGCAAAGAAACGGAAAGCAATGTGAAGATAGAAATACTCGTCGAGCAGGACGAAAGCATGATCAATACATACAGCCTGCTGGCGGTGGATCCAACAGCGCCGTTTGCCGACGCCGACGGCAACGCAGTGAGCGATGTAAAGATCAACACTGTCGGCGCCGATGCGCTCATCAACTGGTTGCTGTCCAAGGAGACGATGGAGCTTGCCGCGAACTTCGGATATGCCGATTACGGCGAGTATCTGTTCTATGCTCTGGACGGCGCGCCGGTGTCCGAGGCGGCAATACCTCAGGCGGAGGAAGAGACCAAGACCATCCGCCTTTCCACAACCACCTCTGTGAACGACTCGGGACTGCTCGGCTACCTGCTGCCCAAGTTTGAGGAAGAATACGGATATGAAGTCGAGGTGTTCTCCGCCGGTACCGGTAAGGCGATAGCCAACGCCCAGATGGGCAACGCTGATCTTATCCTTGTCCACGCCAAGGCTCAGGAGGAGACTTTCATTGCCGACGGCTTTGCGCGCGTTATCGACGGCATGGAGGCTGAACGCCTGTCATTCCTGTACAATTACTTTGTTCTGGTCGGCCCCTCTGACGATCCCGCCGGCGTAAAGGATGCCGGCGATGTAAAGGCAGCCTTCAAGGCGATAGCCGACGGCAAGTATAAGTTCGTATCCCGCGGAGACGGCTCCGGCACCCACACAAAGGAGCTTTCCCTCTGGCCTGAGGAGTTTGGCATCACCGCCGAGCAGGAGAGCTTCGCAGACTACACTGACTGGTATGTTTCCTCCAATGCCGGCATGGGCGTGTGCCTGACCATGGCAAACGAGCAGGGCGCGTACATTCTCTCGGATAAGGCGACCTTCCTTACCTTCCGCGCAAACGACGGCGTTATCGAAGGGTAAGCAAAGCAATGGAAACTGCTCTTCACAAAGCGATCGAGCTCATATTCTCCGGCAGCATGCTTCTTGAGGATATAGTTTGGGTCACTGTGCGAATGAGCCTTGCAAGTTCACTTACGGCACTCCTCATCGGAGTGCCGTTTGGTGTGCTTTTCGGCAGCGGCTCCTTCCCTGGAAAGAGGATACTTGTAGTCATAAACCGCACGCTTATGGGGCTTCCGCCCGTGGTATGCGGGCTTTTGTGCTATCTAATGTTCTGCGGGGTGGGGCCGCTGCGCCATCTTGAGCTGCTGTATACGGTAACGGGCATGGTGATCGCCCAGATAATCCTGATAACCCCTATAGTCATCGGCATGATGGAACCCTTTGTGTCGGGCATATATCCGGATATACGCGAAACGGCGCGGGGCATGGGCGTAAGCTCGGCAAGGACGCTCGGCCTGCTGATAAACGAGAGCCGGTATCAGATCATTTCCACCTATCTCATGGCGTTGTCAAGGGCGCTTGCCGAGGTCGGGGCGGTCTCCATGGTCGGCGGGGCGATAGCCTTCAAAACGAATGTCATGACGACGGCTATTATGAACTTCACCAACATGGGCAATTTCACCACGGCTCTCGCGCTGGGTATAATCCTGCTCGCGGGCTCTCTTGTCATAAATGTAGCGGTATCTCTTATGCAGGGGAGGGCGGATGCATGATATTTAAGAACCTCAGGAAGAGCTATAATGGCAGATGCGTCCTTGCGCTTGACGACCTGAGCCTTGAGGCGGGGAAAATATACGCGGTTATTGGCGCAAACGGCAGCGGGAAATCCACCCTTGCCAAGCTGACGGCGGGCATGATAGAACCCGACGGCGGCAGGGCGGAAAAAACGGGGCTTTGTATCGGCTATATGCCGCAGAAAAGCTATGCCTTCCGCATGAGCCTGCGCAAAAATCTGCGCATAAACGGCGGCGACGGCGAAAGGGAGGAAAGGCTGCTCAAGGCGCTGAAGCTAGAGCATCTTTCAACAGCCAAGGCCAAACGGCTTTCCGGCGGCGAGACCGCGCGTATGGCGCTGGCAAGGCTGCTGATGCGCGATTATGAGCTGCTTGTGCTAGACGAGCCAAGCTCCGCGATGGATATTGAATCGACCCTGTTGGCAGAGGAGCTTATCCGCAGCTACAGGGACGCAACCGGCTGCACGGTGCTTATCGTTACCCACTCGATCAGTCAGGCCGAGCGAATAGCCGACGAGGCGCTCTTCCTGTCGGACGGAAAGCTCGTCGAGCGCGGCAGCCCCGAAAAGCTCATAAAAAACCCCGAGAGTGAGATAACGCGAAAATTCATAGATTTTTACAGTAAATAAGCTCCGCACTTTGCTTCAAGTGCGGAGCTTATTTTTTCAGCAGTCTGTTTATAAATCCAAGGAGCATGAGCATATCGTCCTCGTTGAGCTTTTTCATACCGTACACGGCTTTCTTGAGAAGCTCGGGGTTTTTCGCGGAGGTGTCGAAGAACTCCTGCGGGGTAAGAGCGAAATAGTTGCAGATCTTAAAAAACTCCTTCATCGGCGGCAGCGATTTCCGTACAGATCCGCGTTCATGCTCATCCTTTTATAAGACGAAATGTTGTTTTAAATGGAAAATATATATAATTTTTGTACTTTTTTATTGAAACCCATGGAAATGTAATGTATAATCCAATAAAATGTGTCATGTTATGAGTTTTCATACTATATGATGTATTTCAGAACATAAATTACAGGAGGAGCGATTATGAAAAAACGAGCCTTGAGCCTTGCACTTGTGCTGTGCATGGTGCTTACGCTGCTGCCGATGACAGGTTTTGCCGCAGCAGAACCCACTGAAGACGAAATGAAGAGTATCTTTGCTAAAAGCGGTATGCTTTCGGCCTTTTATGGCAGCGACGGCGGTTATTTCGAGGAATACGAAAACGTACAGGACAGCGTGGCGTACCAATACGCAAAAGACGTGCTGTACGGTGCCGAATATGATCAATATCTTGATGACACCGGGGATTACTGGACTCTGCCCTATGACGAATATATCTCTTTGATCGACAGCATATATGTCAACCACAGCGACATGAAGGACTAGCTTTCAAACTACACTGTTAACGACACGACCGGACAAAAGAGCTATGATTCCGCAGCGGATACCGTTACTGTCGGAGCTTTCGGCGGCATGGGAGATGTGGTGGCATGGGTACCGCTGAGCATTTATCACAATGAATCAGATGAGTATGTCCCGGAATACAATAACTCAGATTACTATGTCCAGGGCCTCTACCTTTACGGAAACGAGGCGACCGGAGACGTTACCGACGACATGGTCGAGAATGTCGATTATTATCTCTACCGCAGCAGCTATACGGACGAAAACGGTCAGATAGTAAATACCGAATCTAAAATGGCTATCGTAACTCCGGTGGAACTGAAACTGACCGAGACGGAGTCCGGTCTGAAAATAGCGGGATATTACCAAATATCCAACTACATAATTGACAATGTGCTTTATGACACGTACGGCGGTAAGTATTATCCCGTGAACGTTTCTTACTACGAATACGACAGCACTGCAAAAAAATATATAGAGGTCAGCTCTAACGGTACAAACCCATGGGTGTACGATGTAGGGCCGCTTGAAGAGGCCTATACGCTCTTTAACGGCATGAATTGGAGAGAGAGCACAGAAGCAGTAGTATTTAAAGTGTTCGTTGACGACGGATGGGAACTTAAAAATGTAACATACAAGGATAACAGCGGTGAAGGAAATGTTCAGCTGATAGTCGATTCATATCACATTATTCCTGACGGCGCTCTTACAATAAATGTTTATTCCGCGAAAACATCTGATGTAATTGAAACGACTATAGTCAGCAAAAACGGAGCGTCTATGACCACTTCCGGTGATGACACATATTACAGTTCCATGACATTGGTCGTCGACGAGCTGGATAGCAATGATGGCAGCGGCGCATCTCAGCTTGTTATTTCAAAACTGGGCGGCGATGCCAAAGCAATAGCATATGATATCCATATGGAACGTGACGGCAGTGAATGCCCTGTTCTGGAAGGAGATTCAGTCACAGTAACTCTGCCTGTCCCTGAGGGATGGAACGCTGATGACATTTTGGTATTCTATGTGGCGGACGACGGTACGGTCACGGATATGGATGCAACTCCGAGCGTGGACGGCAATACAGTCACCTTCACAACAACGCACTTCAGCGCCTATGTCATGGCTCAGAAGGATCAGCCCTACCCCTTCGAGGACGTAAATATCGAGGGCAGCCATAAGCCCTATGCCGACGCTATCCTCTGGGCGGCGGATGAGGCTATCACTACCGGCTACGGCGACGGCAGCTTCCGCCCCGATAACCCCTGCACCCGCGCTCAGGTCGTGACCTTCCTCTGGCGCGCGGCAGGCTCGCCCGAGCCTGAGAGAACTGAAAATCCCTTCGCGGACGTAAGTCACGACGGCTCGCTCAAGCCCTACTACAAGGCAATACTCTGGGCGGTCGAGCAGGGCATAACCTCCGGCGTTACGAAAACTCAGTTTGCACCGAACAGCCCCTGCACGAGAGCGCAGTTTGTCACCTTCCTCTGGCGCTATGAGGGAAAGCCTGATTCATCAGGAAGCATCGGCGGCTTTAAGGACGCGGACACCATCGCCGCGCCTTACCAGAGCGCAGTCGCATGGGCAGTGGAGGAAGGAGTCACCACCGGCTATGGCGACAGCACCTTCCGCCCGAACAACGCCTGCACAAGGGCGCAGGTCGTTACCTTCCTGTACAGGGCGATGAACTGAAAAATACCGCAATAAACAAGCAGACACGGGAAAAATCCCGTGTCTGCATATTATTATAAGCAATCTTATTTTTTGAAGCTGTCCTTGAGGGCGACGGCGCGGTTAAACACAAGGTACCCAGGAGCGGAATCCTTGTTGTCAACGCAGAAGTAGCCCATGCGCAGGAACTGGAAGTGTGCTGGGGCAGTTGCATTCTCAAGCATTTTTTCAAGCTTGCAGCCGGTGAGTATCTCGAGCGAATCGGGGTTCATGCAGGCAATGAAGTCCTTGTCGGCGGCGTCGGGGTCCGGATCGGAGAACAGATTGCTGTACTGCCGCACCTCGGCGTCCACGCAATTATTTGCATCGACCCAGTGAATGGTCGCGCCCTTGACCTTGCGGCCGTCGGCAGGGTCGCCGCCGCGGCTTTCGGGATCGTAGGTCGCCAGAACTTCGGTAACATTGCCGTTTTCGTCCTTCACGCAGCCGGTGCAGGTGATGAGGTACGCGCCCTTGAGGCGGCACTCGGGGCCGTTGGGATACAAACGCTTGTACTTGGGAACGGGTGTCTCAAGGAAGTCATCGCTCTCTATCCAGAGCTCGCGGGAGAAGCTGACTTTGCGGACGCCGGCCTCGGGATCGTTGGGGTTATTCTCAACCTCAAGCTCCTCGGACTGCCCCTCAGGGTAGTTGGTTATAGTAAGCTTTATGGGACGCAGCACCGCCATAGCGCGCTGGGCGTGCTCGTTGAGATCCTCGCGCAGACAATGCTCAAGGAAGGCATATTCGACGGTGTTGGGCACCTTCGCAACGCCGATGCGCTCGCAGAAATTGCGGATCGACGCGGGAGTGTAGCCTCGGCGGCGCAGGCCGCAGAGGGTGGGCATGCGCGGATCGTCCCAACCGGATACGCGCCCCTCCTCGACAAGCCTTCTCAGCTTGCGCTTGCTCAGAACGGTATAGTTTATGCCGAGACGGGCAAACTCGATCTGGCGCGGCTTCGAGGGCACGGAGACATTGTTTATGACCCAGTCGTACAGCGGGCGGTGGTTGACAAACTCAAGGGAACACAGCGAATGCGTGATGCCCTCAATAGCGTCCTGTATTGGGTGGGCGAAATCGTACATCGGGTAAATGCGCCATTTTGTGCCCTGACGGTGATGCTCGATATAGCGGATGCGGTAGAGGACAGGGTCGCGCATGTTGAAGTTGCCGGAGGCAAGGTCAATCTTTGCGCGCAGAGTGTATTTTCCCTCGGGAAATTCGCCGTTTCTCATGCGGCGGAAAAGGTCGAGGTTTTCCTCCATAGGCCTGTCCCTATAGGGGCTTATAGCGGGCTTTGTCACATCGCCGCGGTATTCCTTAAACTGCTCGGGCGTAAGCTCGCACACATAGGCAAGCCCCTTCTTGATAAGTTCGACTGCGTATTCATATGTCTGCTCAAAATAATCTGAGCCGTAGAAGAAGCGGTCGCCCCAGTCAAAGCCCAGCCAGTGGATATCTTCCTTTATCGCGTCGACATATTCGGTATCCTCCTTGCCGGGGTTGGTGTCGTCCATGCGCAGGTTGCACATGCCGCCGTAAGCCTCGGCGGTGCCGAAATCTATGATAAGTGCCTTGCAGTGGCCGATGTGCAGATAGCCGTTGGGCTCGGGCGGGAAGCGGGTGTGCACCTTCATGCCCTCACAGCGGCCGCCCTCGGCAAGATCCTCATCAATGAAGCTTTCAATAAAATTCTTGTTCAGTTCTTCCATGCTGCTAACTCCTGTTATACAGAAACTTTTGAATAATTGAGATTATAAACGATAATTGTAGTAATTACAACAAAAAAGTAGTATAATAACTGCTAAAATGAAGAAAAAACAGCGAGGTGGCGGCAATGAGCAAAAAATTTGATATCCTCATAGTCGGCGGAGGGCCTGCGGGCATATCGGCGGCGCTTACCGCGCTCAACCGCGGCAAGAGGGTCGGCGTTATCGCAAATCCGCCGTCCACCAGCAAGCTGTATCTCGCCGAGAAGGTCACCAACTATCCGGGACTTGACGGAAGCGGCAGCGGGATCATGGAGGCCATGCACCGCCAGCTTAAAGACAGCGCGGCAGAGATGATACAAGGCAGAGCGCTCAGCGTCATGCCGCTGGGCAAGACCGTCGGAGCCGCCGTCGGGAACGATTTTTTCGAGGCATCGGCCGTGATAGTGGCCGCCGGAATAAGCCGGAGGCCTGTGTGCACCGGCGAGACAAAATTCCTCGGCCGCGGCGTCAGCTACTGTGCGACCTGCGACGGTATGCTGTATAAGGGGAAAACGGTCGCGGTGATCGGCGAGGGTGAGGAAGCCGAAGGCGATATAAGCTTCCTTAGGGATATCGGCTGCGAGGTGCTTACCTTCAGCGGCAAAGAAAAATTTGATATTCTGGGAGACGCCGCTGCGGATACCCTTGTCGTAGACGGTAAGGAGCATAAGACCGACTGCATTTTTATCTTAAAGGAAACGCTGTCTGCCGAAAGCCTCGTGCCGGGCATAGAGACCGAGCGGGGAATAATAAAAACCAATCATGCAGGAGAAACTAATATAAAAGGCGTTTTCGCCGCCGGAGACTGCACCGGCGCGCCGTATCAGCTTGCAAAGGCGGTAGGGGAGGGCAATATTGCGGCTCTTACCGCATGCGAATATATAAATTCATTGACAAAGGAGAAATGATCATGTCAGTTTTGCATCTTACAAAGGATAATTTCGATTCCATCACATCCTCGGGTCTCGTTATCGTCGATTTCTGGGCGGAGTGGTGCGGCCCCTGCCGTATGCAGGCTCCGATCCTTGATCATCTTGAGGAGGAGATAGGAAGCAAGGTCAAAGTCTGCAAGCTCAATGTGGACGATCACCCCGATATCGCTCAGCGCTTCGGTGTATTCAGCATACCAACGATAATCGCTTTCCGTGACGGCGATCAGATCGGAAAGGCTGTCGGCGTTCAGAGCAGGGAGCAGCTGATTTCTATGATCGGCTGATTTTGGGAGATTTTATCTTCTTATGCTTAAAAATTTTGTTGCATTTATTGTTGTACCCGTATATAATACGGGTACACTTAATTATTATGGAGGTACTTATGTCTGATTATATATTGAGCTGCTGCTCGACTGCCGACCTGTCAAAAGAGCATTTTGACAGCCGTGACATACATTACATCTGCTTTCACTATCTTCTTAACGGAGAGTCGTATCCTGACGACCTTGGACAGAGTATCGCGTTTGAGGATTTTTACAGAATGATGACTGAAGGGGCCGACACCAAGACCAGTCAGGTCAATGTTGCCGAGTTTGTCGATTACTTTACTCCTTTCCTCAAGGCGGGCAAGGACATACTGCATGTAACGCTCTCAAGCGGCATTTCCGGAGTCATAAACTCTGCGCAGAGCGCTGCCGAAATGCTTTCAGAGGAGTATCCCGACAGAAAGATATATATCGTTGACTCCCTTGGCGCTTCCTCAGGTTACGGCCTTATCATGGAAACCCTCGCCGATATGAGGGACGAGGGCAAGAGCGTGGATGAGCTGCACGATTGGCTCGAGGCAAACAAGCTGCGTCTGCACCATTGGTTCTTCTCGACCGATCTCACCTTCTATGTTAAGGGCGGACGTATTTCCAAGGCGTCCGGCTTCTTCGGAACTATGCTCAATATCTGCCCTCTGCTCAATATGGATAATCTGGGCAGGCTCATCCCGAGGGAAAAGATCCGCACCAAGAAAAAGGTCATCAAGGAGATAGTCGATCGTATGGAGACATGCGCCGACGACGGACTTGATTATTCGGGCAAATGCTTTATCTCTCAGTCGGCATGCGTGGAGGATGCGAAGGCGGTCGCGGCGCTTATCGAGGAGCGCTTCCCCAAGCTCAACGGCAAGGTCGAGATAAACTATGTCGGAACAACGATCGGCAGCCACACCGGCCCCGGAACCGTCGCACTGTTTTTCTGGGGCAAGGAGAGAGTAGATTAATGTTGACTTTTCCGTGTTTTGCGAATATAATAGCTTTTTGTTAAAAGCAGTGATAAGCAGGAGTAGGCGAAAACGCGTTTTTCAGAGAGGGAACGGCGGGTGAAAGTTCCCAAAGCGCGCCGCCGAAGGTCGGCTTTGAGCAGCCGTGCTGAATTGAGTAAGCCGGACGGGAACTCCCGTTACAGGGTCACGAGTGTCACGCATATTGCGTGGAATTCAGGTGGTACCGCGTAACTTACTGCGCCCTGATGTTTTCATCAGGGCGCTTTTTCGCTTACAAGGAGGAAAACAATGAGAGAATTACCGAAAGTTTACGACCCCGCTGCGGTGGAAAAAAAGATCTATGATATGTGGCAGGAGGGCGGATACTTCAAGGGCGTTATTGACCCCGAAAAGAAGCCTTTCTCGATAGTCATGCCGCCTCCCAATGTAACGGGGCAGCTCCATATGGGTCATGCCCTTGACTCCACCCTTCAGGATATCCTGACCCGATACAAGAGGATGCAGGGCTATGCCGCGCTATGGCTTCCCGGCACCGACCATGCAGGGATAGCGACGCAGATAAAGGTCGAGGAGGAGCTTCGCAGGAACGAGGGCCTCACCCGCTACGACCTCGGACGCGAAAAGTTTCTCGACCGCGTGTGGGATTGGAAGAATATGTACGGCGACCGCATCGTTGAGCAGCAGAAGGTGCTGGGCGCCTCCTGCGATTGGGACAGAAGCGCCTTCACCATGGACGAGACCCGCGCAAGATCTGTGCGCGAGACCTTCTGTGAGCTGTATGAAAAGGGACTTATCTATAAGGGCAGCCGCATCATAAACTGGTGCCCCAAGTGCCGCACGGCTCTGTCCGACGCCGAGGTCGAGTACAAGGATATGCCCGGCTCTTTCTGGCACATCAGATACCCCATCGAGGACTCCGACGAGGAGTTTATCATCGCTACCACCCGACCGGAGACCATGCTGGGCGACTCCGGTGTTGCCGTCCACCCCGACGACGAGCGCTATGCCCACCTTGTCGGCAAGAACGCCATACTTCCTCTTGTCGGCAGGAAGCTGCCTATTGTGGCCGACGACTATGTCGAGCTCGGCTTCGGCACGGGCGCAGTTAAAATGACACCCTGCCATGACCCCAACGACTATGAGGTCGGCCTGCGCCATGGACTTGAGCAGATCCTCGTCATCGACGAGGACGCTAAGATCATAAACGGCGGCAAGTATGACGGTATGGACCGCTATGAGGCGAGAAAGGCTATCGTCGCCGATCTTGAGGAGCAGGGCTATCTTGTGAAGGTCGAGCCGTATAACCACAACGTCGGCTGCTGCTACCGCTGCGGCACCGTTGTCGAGCCGCTCACCAGCCCCCAGTGGTTTGTGAAGATGAAGCCTCTTGCCGAGGCGGCGATCGAGGTTGTCAGGGACGGAAGGATAAAGTTCGTTCCAGAGCGCTTCACCAAGACCTATATGAACTGGATGGAGAATGTCCACGACTGGTGCATCTCCCGTCAGCTCTGGTGGGGGCACAGGATACCCGCGTGGTACTGCGACGACTGCGGAGAGATCACCGTATCCCGCACCGACGCCTGCGAGTGCGCGCACTGCCACAGCAGGAATATCCGTCAGGAGGAAGACGTTCTGGACACATGGTTCTCCTCGGCTCTGTGGCCGTTCAGCACCATGGGTTGGCCTGAAAAAACTCCGGAGCTGGACTACTGGTATCCCACCTCGGTCATGGTGACAGGCTACGATATAATCTTCTTCTGGGTCGCAAGGATGATCTTCTCCGGAATGGAGCAGATGAATAAGGAGCCCTTCCACACGGTGTTCATCCACGGCCTGGTGCGCGACAGTCAGGGCAGGAAAATGTCAAAGAGCCTCGGCAACGGCATCGACCCGCTTGAGATGGCGGAAAAATACGGCGCGGACGCTCTGCGCTTTAACCTCATAACCGGAAACAGCCCCGGCAACGATATGCGCTTTTATGTTGAAAAGTGCGAGGCTATGCGCAACTTCTGCAACAAGATCTGGAACGCCTCACGCTTTGTTATGATGAACCTGACGGTCGAGGACTGCCGCCTGCCGGAGAGGCTCGAGACCGAGGATAAGTGGATACTATCAAAGCTCAATCAGGTGACTGAGGAAGTCTGCGACAATATGGACAGCTTCGAGCTGGGCGTTGCCGCCGGCAAGATATATGATTTCATCTGGGACAGCTACTGCGACTGGTATATAGAGCTGACAAAGCCCCGCCTTAACGGCGAGGACGGGGCTGCAAAGGAGAGTGCGCAGCGCGTTCTGCTGTATGTCCTGACCGAGATACTCAAGCTTCTTCACCCATTTATGCCATTCATCACCGAGGAAATCTGGCAGGCTCTGCCCCACGAGGGCGAGGCACTGATGATCGCCGAATACCCCAGGTTAAGACAGGAGCTCTGCTTCCCAGAGGATGAAGCAGACTTTGAGGTGGTAATGGAGGCTATAAAGGCCGTTCGCGCCCGCAGAGCCGAGATGAATGTGCCCCCATCCAGAAAGAGCAGTCTCATAATCGTCACCGGCAAGGCCAGAGCCTTCAGCGAGGGCGAGAGGTTCATATGCAAGCTCGCGTATGCCTCAGAGATCCACGTCATGGATCAGCTTCCGGAGAGCACCGACGGCATGGTGTCCGTTATCACGGATAACGCGAGGATGTTCATGCCCATGGCGGAGCTCGTTGATATTGAGAAGGAGAGAGCCCGCATGGAAAAGGAGCTTGCAAACGCCAAAAAGCAGTTTGACGTCCAGAACGCGAAGCTTGCAAACGAAAACTTCGTATCCCGCGCTCCGAAGCACGTTGTGAACATTGAGCGAGAGAAAAAGGCAAAGCTCGAAGCGCTCATCGAAAACCTTGAGGAGAGCCTCAAAAATCTCGGATAAGTTCGACGGGATTTTATAAAATCCGCGAATATAAATAAGTAAACTGGTGTTATGTACTTTATGTGCATAACACCAGTTTTTTATTGGAGTGATACGAATGAAAATATCGACAGAATATCTGGACGGGCGGCTCACCGTGTATCTTGCAGGGGAGCTTGACCACCACGGCGCCAAGGAGACCGTCGACAGCATTTCCGAGGCAATAGACGCAAAGCTTCCTCGGGATCTGGCCTTGGATATGTCACATCTCGGCTTCATGGACTCCTCCGGCATTGCGGTCATAGTCAGAACGTACAGGAAGATCCGTGACGCGGGGGGCAGAATGTACATTGAAAATCCGCAGCCGCAGCCGCTGAAGGTGCTGGACGCTTCGGGGATCGACAGAATGATACCCATTGCCGCGAAAAAGGAGGTAACGACATGAAGGTAACAAACTACATAAAGCTTGAGTTTCCAAGCTATAGCTCCAACGAGAGCTTTGCAAGAGCGGCTGCCGCAGGCTTTGCCGCACAGCTCGACCCCACGCTCGATGAGCTGGGGGATATAAAGACCGCCGTCAGCGAGGCGGTGACGAACTGCATCGTCCATGCGTATCCCGACAGTATCGGCAGGATAACCATGCGCCTTAGGATAATCGACGGCAATAAGCTTGAGATAACGATAAAGGATCGGGGACGCGGCATAGAGGATCTGGAGCAGGCCATGCAGCCGATGTATACTACCGGAGGTGAGGAGCGCAGCGGCATGGGCTTTACCATCATGGAGAGTTTTATGGACAAGCTCAGGGTGAAAAGCTCCGGCTCAAAGGGTACGACCGTCACCATGCTGCGCACGATAAGGCAGCGAAAGAGCATGCGATGACTGACAGCATGCTGGAATGTCTCTGTCTTGCAAAGGCGGGGGATAAAGCTGCGGCCGAGCGCCTTGTTGAGGAAAACTCCGGACTTATCTGGAGCGTTGCCCGCCGATTCTTCGGCAGGGGAACTGAGCCGGACGATCTGTATCAACTCGGCTGCATAGGCTTTCTGAAGGCCATCGAGGGCTTTGATATGAACTTCGGCACCCAGTTTTCAACGTATGCAGTGCCGAAGATATCCGGCGAGATACGCCGGTTTCTCCGGGATGACGGAGCCATCAAGGTAAGCCGCAGCATAAAAGAGCAGGCGCAGCAGATAAGGTCCGCGCGCAGCACCCTTGAGCAGCGCCTCGGCAGGGAGCCGCTGATATCCGAGATATCGGCGGAAACGGGTCTAACGGCCGAAGAGGTCGCCTTTGCTGAGACCGCCACGGGGCCTGCCGAAAGCCTGCAGAGGGAAACCGGCGAGGACGGCTTCACTCTCGAGCATGTCCTTACGGATATATACGGCGAGGAGCGCATGCTCGAGCATGTTTCCCTGCGCTATGCGATCGAGCAGCTTCCGGAAAAGGAGCGCAAGACCTTGTATCTGAGGTATTTCCACGGCATGACGCAGGAGGCCGCGTCGAGGGTGCTGGGCGTGTCGCAGGTGCAGGTGTCAAGGCTCGAGCGGCGCGCCGTCGAAAGATTGAGGGAAGTGCTAACTGACTCTTGAATGAAATTCTTGTTCGTGTTAAAATAACTTGCTATGGATAAGAATTTTAAAAAGAGATATCTTGAAGCGAGAAAAAAAGTTATCGAGTCGGACTTTGCCGCTCTCAATCCCATGCAGAGAAAGGCTGTCATGGCGACGGAAGGCCCCCTGCTTATTCTGGCGGGCGCGGGCAGCGGCAAGACCACCGTGCTTATAAACAGGATCGCAAACCTACTACGTTACGGCGCCGCCGGCGACAGCACTGAGATACCCGACAATGCGAGCGAAGAGGATGTTGAAATAATGCTCGCGGGGGGGGATGAGGCGCGTAAGGCCGCGGTTCTTGACCCCACGCCGCCGTGGCGCATCCTTGCCATCACGTTTACGAATAAGGCGGCCGATGAACTCAAGGTAAGGCTCGAGGCTATGCTCGGCCCCGCCGGAAATGAGGTCTGGGCCTCGACCTTCCATTCGGCCTGTGTGCGCATACTTCGCCGCGACGCCGAGCGTCTCGGCTTCCCAAAGAGCTTTACAATTTACGACACCTCCGACAGTATGAGCCTTGTAAAGCGCATACTTAAGGATTTCGACCTTGACGATAAGTGCTATCCGCCTCGGATGCTGCTTTCCGAGATAAGCAGGGCGAAGGATGAAAGCCTGTCGGCTGAGGAATATTACGCCAGGGCGCGAGCCACGGGAGACGCCCGCCGCATCAAGATAGCGGAGATATACTCCGAATACTCCCGCCGCGCATTCTCTGCCGGCGCAATGGACTTTGACGACCTTATTTATTATACCGTCAAGCTGCTTGACGAGCACGACGACGTCCGCGAATACTGGCAGAAGCGGTTTAGATACGTGCTCATCGACGAATATCAGGATACCAACAGGCTCCAGTATCTGCTTGCTTCAAAGCTTGCAGGCAGCTGGGGCAATATCTGCGTCGTGGGCGACGATGACCAGAGCATCTATAAATTCCGAGGCGCAACGATCGAGAACATACTCTCTTTCGAGGATGAGTACAAAAACTGCCGCGTTATCCGCCTTGAGCAGAACTACCGCAGTACGGCGTGCATCCTTGACGCGGCCAACGCCGTTATCCGCAATAATATCGGCCGTAAAGGCAAGGAGCTCTGGACAAAAGGCGACAGGGGAGAGCCCATAGAGCTCTATGTTGCCGATAACGAGCACGACGAGGCCCGTCAGGCCGCGTCGCAGATCATGACCCTGTACGGCAGGGGCGGTTCATGGGGCGATAACGCCATACTTTACCGTATGAACGCGCAGTCGCATCAGCTTGAGCAGGCGTTCAAGCGCAATGGTATACCTTACCGTATCTTTGGCGGCACGGGCTTCTTTGACCGCGCTGAGGTCAAGGATATGCTGGCATACCTGTGTGTAATCGCCTCTCCTGGTGACGATCTTCGCCTTGAAAGGATAATCAACAATCCTCCGCGCGGAATCGGCGCAAGGAGTATCGAGACAGCGTCGGCTATAGCGGCGGACAGGGGCTGCTCACTGTTCGAGGTGATAAGCAAGGCCGATCTATATCCTGAGCTGAGCCGAGCTTCAATGAAAATGCTGCTTTTTGCAAGCGTCATAAACGAACTCAGGGCTCAGGCTGCCGAGCTTGCTCCCGACCTGCTTTATGACCTTGTGCTTGAAAAGACCGGCTACCTCAAAATGCTGGAGGATAAGAATACCGTTGAGGACTCTGCCCGCGCCGAGAACGTTAGGGAGCTCAAGACCAGCATTGTAAACTACAAGAGCGAGACCGACGAGCCGAGCCTCGAGGGATACCTTGCGGATGTTGCCCTGTACACGGATATGGATAACTACGACAAGGACTCCGACTGCGTCGTTATGATGACCATGCACTCGGCAAAGGGTCTTGAATTTCCCAATGTATTCATCGTCGGCTGTGAGGAGGGCATATTCCCCGGCATCAGAGCGATCGGCGAGCCGGACGAAATGGAAGAGGAGCGCAGGCTGTGCTATGTGGCTATGACCCGCGCAAAGAAAAGGCTGTACATTTCCTGCGCAAAGCAGCGAATGCTGTTCGGCAAGACCACAGCCAACCGCGTGTCCCGCTTTATTGACGAGATACCGGAGGAATTGCTCGATAAGCGAGGTATACCAATGGGCTACGGATATTCCGAAAAAAGCCGTGTACAGAAGGAATTTGCCTACCGCCCCGCCGCGCCAAGGTCAAGACCGGTCGCGGCTCCCGCAGCTCCTAAACCTAAGACCGCAGCGCCGCAGTTTGCCGTAGGCGACCGCGTGCTGCATAAGGCCTTCGGCGAGGGAAGTCTCAAAAAAATGACCCCCATGGGAAACGATTACCTTATAGAAGTAGAATTTGACAGCGGTGTTGCAAAAAAGCTCATGCTGCGCGCCGCCGCTCTGCATATGGTTAAGATATAAGCTATGTTAAAAGATAAAGAATCACTCATCGGAAGGAGCGCCCTTATAGCTACGACGCTGATCTGGGGCACATCCTTCGTAGTTTTAAAGTCCGCGCTGGATGATATAACTCCTCTGTGGGTGCTGGCGATCCGCTTCGGCGGTGCGGCGCTCATCATGCTTCTGGCAAGCCTGCCGAAGCTTAAGGAGTTTGATAAGCAATACATAAAGGGCGGCGCGGTCATGGGCATATGCCTTGCCACGGCGTATACGGTGCAGACCTACGGCCTTGTGTATACAACGCCGGGAAAGAACGCATTTTTGACGGCGACCTACTGCATATTGGTGCCCTTCCTGTACTGGATGCTTTTCCGCAGAAAGCCTGACAGGTTTAATCTAAGCGCGGCGGTCATATGCCTTGTGGGCATGGGCTTCGTGTGCCTGAACGAGGATTTGAGCGTAAACATTGGGGATGCACTGACGGTGTGCTGCGGCCTGTTTTACGGCCTGCACATCATAGCTACGGCCCGCTCCGTGGAGGGCAGAGATCCTTTGCTGCTGACGATGCTGCAATTCGCGGTCGCGGCGGCGGTGTGCTTTGTATGTGCGCTGCTGTTTGAGCCGAAGCCGGGACACATTCCCGGAAGCTCGTGGGCTGGTATAGCCTATCTTACCGTCATGTGCACGGGCATATGCTTTTTCCTGCAAACTGTCGGACAGAAATACACCCCGCCCTCTGCGGCGGCTGTCATAATGACCCTTGAATCCGTTTTCGGAACGGGTTTGTCGATAATCATGGGGCAGGAGGAACTGAGCTTCAAGATCGTCCTCGGCTTTTGCCTTATATTCATCGCCATCCTCGTATCCGAAACAAAGCTTGAATTTTTGAAAAAGAAATAGCAGGTTTCTGGCGAAGCTCCGGCTTCGCCGTTGCCGTTTTGATGCCAAAATGCTGTAAACTGAGCGTGAGGTGAATAGCAGTGATAAAAATACTTGTCGTTGAAGATGAAAAGCCGATATCCGACCTCATAAAGCTGAGCCTCGGTAAAGCGGGGTACGGCTGCCGCTGCGCTTATGATGGCATGGAGGCGGCTGACATGATAGACGCCGACACATACGATCTCATACTTCTTGATATAATGCTCCCCAAGGTGGACGGCTTTGAGCTTATGGAGTACATACGTCCCCTCGGCATACCGGTGATATTCCTGACGGCAAAGAATGCGGTCTCCGACAGAGTCAAGGGACTACGCATGGGCGCGGAGGATTACATAGTAAAGCCCTTCGAGGTCCTGGAGCTGCTTGCGAGGGTCGACGTCGTGCTGCGCCGGTATAATAAAACTGCGTCCGTTATCGAGATAGGAGGCCTTGTGATCGACACGCAGTCGATGATAGTGCGGCGGGGCGGGGAGGAAATCGCCCTCACCCGCAAGGAATACGAGCTGCTGCTCCTGTTTGCCCGCAACCCCAATACCGCGCTTTATCGGGAAACAATCTACGAGCGCGTTTGGGTCGGGGACTATAACTACGGCAGTAAGACGGTTGATCTTCATGTACAGCGGCTGCGCAGGAAGGTCGGCTGGAACGACAGATTGCAGGCGGTAAACAAGGTCGGGTACAGACTGGAGATTTAATATGCGGTTTCGCGTAAAGATGACGATATGCATGATATGGCTGCTGTCGCTGGCCTTTGGCATAGGCGGGAGCCTGCTAATATCCATATCCTTCAACAACTCTATCGACAGAGAGAAGGAATCGGCGCTAAGCTCGTTCCAGTACGTCCTGCGCACCTTGCAGCTTGTAAATGACGTGAGCACCCTGCCCAATAATTCCGATATCCTTAACGTCATAAGGCAGATGGAGAGCAAGGGAATGAACGATTTTTTCGCGATAAGCCTTTCTGAGTACGAGGGTGAGACCCTGTATTCAAAAGGCAGCGAAGAACTCGCGCAGCTCAGCGGCGCTGATGATAACAGCCTGACGCTGGTGTCCGACTCCGGCGGCAGACGGTACTTTAAGGTCGCCGGCACGATACAGACGGCGGTGCAGGATCTTCGCCTTATAATCTGCTACGATATCCAGAACATTTACGCCGAACGGGACGAGCAGTATTCTATCTACACAAAGGTATTCTCGGCGACCCTCATTGCAGGCGCGGTGCTGTCGTACCTGCTGTCATATCTTCTGACAAGGCCGCTTGGTAAGCTCTCCGAAGCCACTAAGAAAATAGCGGCGGGGGATTTGGAGTACAGGAGCAATATCAAAACAAACGATGAATTCGGCCTCCTGTCGGAGAATTTTGACGCGATGGCAGAGAGACTTGAGGAAAATATCACCGAACTGAAGGATTCCATGCGCAGGCAGGAGAAATTCATGGGCAGCTTCGCCCACGAGATGAAGACCCCGATGACGTCTATCATCGGCTATGCCGATCTGCTGCGCAGCCAGAGCCTCGGCCCCGACGAGCAGATGAACGCCGCAAATTATATATTCTCCGAGGGTAAGCGGCTGGAGAGTCTGTCGTTCAAGCTGCTCGACATAATAGTTCTGCGAAAAAGCGAGCTTGACCTGAAGCTTATCTCACCCGCGCGCCTCATTTCCTCAACGGCGGAGTACTTGAAGCCGATATACGCGGAAGCGGGCATAAAGCTCCAGTATAAGTGCGAGGATGGAGAATGCATGCTGGAGTCCGATCTTATAAAGTCCCTGCTCGTGAACCTGTTGGATAATGCAAGGAAAGCACTTGACAAGGGCGGAAATATTTACATCATGTCGCGTATGCTGTCCGACGGCTGCGAGATCCACGTTCTTGATAACGGCCCGGGCATACCGCCGGAAGCGCTTGCGCATTTGACAGAGGCCTTTTACAGGGTGGATAAGTCCCGTTCACGGGCGCAGGGCGGCGTGGGCCTGGGCCTATCCCTGTGCAATGATATTGCAAGACTGCACGGCGGCTGCCTCAAACTCCAAAGCCGCATAGGCAACGGAACACAGGTGACAGCGGAGCTTCACGGAGGCAGAATATGAAGAGATTTATCAAAATCATGCTCTCTCTTTTGCTCACGCTGGCCGCCGTGGGCATAGGCCTCGGACTGCCTGTCGGAGTATCGGAATATGAAGATAAAAAGCTTGACGGAACAGGAGAAACTCTTGACAGTCTGGGGATGAGCCTCGGAATGCGTGAACGGGAACACGTGAGCATAGAAGACAAGCTCAGGCTTCTTGCCGAAGGCGAGATATACACGGTGGAAACGGCCGCGGCGGAGTACATGGACGCCAAGGCTGCAATAAAGGAAACAGCAGAGCTGCTCAAAGTCTGCGAAAAGATAGGCGTCCCTCAGGTGAGCATTGATTCGACCATCCGCGAGAAGGACGCCATTCCCGTGCTGTTTACCGATAAATCCGGCAGCGGGATAAGCTTCTTTGCATGGCGCGTTCTTTTGCAGGATTACAGCGGAAGCTCGACTTTTATAATCGATGATGAGACCGGAATACCTCTGGCCCTTTTCCACGATGAGGATGTTGAAGATACCGACGTAATGACGTCAGAAATGACGTCAGAAATAATAAATCCACACATAGCTTTGGAATACTTTTGCGACAGGGTCGGCTGCGTGTTAATGGAGATCGAGGAGTTGTACGTTATGGACAATTATTCAAATCAAATGGCGGTGGTAAGCTTTGATGGAGGAAAAACTACGCTGGAGCTGCCTATTATCGGTACTATACATACCTATTCATTTAATTTCGAGTCGGTCGGATTAAAATCAATAATTCAGCCAGGCTCCCAGTATGCAGGCTCCCAGTATGACTGATTATATATCCTCTCTTTTACCTCCGTAAAGTAAAAGGCTGTCATTCATCAGAATGACAGCCTTTTATACTTTTTTGTTAAGCCTTGGTGGTGTCGGGCTCGGATTTCTTAGCGAGCTTTTTCTGAAGCCAATCCTTGCCGTTTACGTAGCGCTCAACTATGAAGGAGGCAACGTAGTCGCCGGCAGCGTTGACCATAGTAGCGGGAGGATCGACCAGATTGCCCAGTGCAAGCGCGATGGGGAAGGCTATCGCGAGCTGGTCGGGGAAGAAGATGGTGCAGAGCACGAGCTCGCCCGTACCGCCGCCGCCGGGGATGCCGCTCATGGCAACGGAGGAGAACACCGCAACAACGATAGCGAGTATCGCCTGACTGGTTCCGAAGTCCATGCCGAAGATGCCGAAAAGGAAGGCAACCTTGATAATTGCGCTCATTGCCGAGCCGTCCATGTGCATGGTCGCGCCCATGGGGAGCACGATGTTGGTAACTTCCTTGGAGATGCCGGTCTCCTCAGCCACCTCCATGTTGGTGGGTATAGTCGCAACGGAGGAGCAGGTACCGAAGGAAACGGCCGCGGGCTTGAACAGGTGCTTCCACATGACCTTTGCGCCGCCCTTGCCGCCGCCGAAGCGGGCGTAGATGGGGAAGAAGATGAACATGTAAACAAAGCACAGTACGTAGTAGATGATGAGGGTGCGGCTGTAGTCGCCGATGAGGTCGGGGCCATAGGTGGCGACGAGATAAGCGAAGAAGCCGAAGAAGCCGATGGGGGCATAGTAGGTGATGAGCTTTATTACCTTCATGATGCAGTTGGTAAGATCGTCAAGGATCTTTGCGGTAAGGGTCTCCTTGCCGCCTGCCATCTGAATGCCGAAGCCGAAGAAAATAGCGGCTATAATGAGGGGCAGAATCGCCCTGCGGCTCCAGAGCTCGACAAAGTCGGGCTTGGTGAAGAAATTTATGATCATATCCGCAACGCCGAGAGTTGCGCCCACTTCGCCCTCGGAGACCTCATATGTGCCGGAGGTTATGGGGATCACGCGCACAACTATGTACATGATAACTGCGGCGATGGCAGCGGTCACAAGGAAAGTGGCGACAGTAATGCCCATTACCCTACCGGCCCTCTTAGCACTGGACATATTCGCAATAGCCGATGCTATGGAGCAGAACACCATAGGCACGACGACGCAGAACATGAGGTTTATAAAAACCGTTCCGAGCGGCTCAAGAACTGTTGCGCCCTTTGAGACGACCTCCCCTGAGGCGTCCTTGATAACGGGATTGAGCGCGCCTACAATGCAGCCGCCGATAATACCGATCAGCATGAAAATTATAAATCCGTAGGACTTGAAGAAAGATTTCTTTGCCATATGCATACTCCTTATACATGATTGTGTATGTATTATATTCTGAAATAAATGCCATGTAAATTGATAATTGTGCTTGAAACATTGCAAAAAGTGCTATATAATTTTCCCGAAAAACAAAACGGAGGCAGAAAAATGACGGAACGGTATAAATACAGTCGGGAAGGCTACCTGAATGAAAATTTCCGGATGTTTCACCTTAGAGACACGGCAGGTCAGGAGCTGGACTTTCATTTTCATGAATTTGATAAGATCGTCGTGCTGCTTTCCGGCACCGTTGACTATACGGTAGAGGGCACCACATACAAGCTAGAGCCCTGGGACATACTGCTTGTACGCCATCACATGATACACAGGGCGGTCATTGATGTGAGCGTGCCGTATGAGCGTATCATTATATATATGGACTCGGCCTATGTCGACCGCTTCGCGCCCGAGGGAGGGCTGATGGAGTGCTTTTTGGAGGCCGAGAGGCGGCGGTTTTGCCTCATGCGTCCTGATGAACGCGAGATCGCTGCGCTGAAGGAAGCCCTTCAACGGCTCGAGGATACAACGGATGACACGGCGTTTGGCTCAGAGCTCATGCGCGGCACGATGCTTGTGCAGCTCATGGTGCTGTTAAACCGTATAATGCTCAGGGACGACAGCCATGATAATACCATGGTCGAATACAGCGAAAAGATAGCCGCTGCGTTGTCGTATATAAATGAAAATCTGACAGAGGAGCTTCGCATTGATGAGCTTGCCGCGATGAGCTATTTGAGCCGCTATCACTTCATGCGCCTTTTCAAATCCCAGACCGGCTGTACGGTGCATAACTATATAAGACAAAAACGCCTCGTGCTGGCGGCAAGGCTTATACGCGAGGGGATGGGAGCGACGAGCGCCGCATCCGAGTGCGGCTTTTCCGATTATTCCGCTTTTCACAGAGCCTTTACGGATACCTTCGGCGTGAGCCCTGGGAAGATAAAGAAACAGCAATAGTGTTATGTAAACCGAGGAGGCATCTCCCCGGTTTTTGCTCTTAGCCCTGAGCGGATGCGAATTTCTGCTTGACCTGCTGGATCTTCTGCTGCTGTGCCTCTTCGGTGGTGTACCAGCCGTGGCCGGACATCTCCTTATAGATTTTGTCCTGATTGCACAGACTGTCGTTGAGAGCGGTGCTGAACGCCTGATGGACGTTTGCGGTGCTCGATTCGATAGCGCCGTGCATAAAGAGGTCGCAGACGCCCTTCGTGGTAAGAAGCAGATTTTCCATGATGTCTCTGTCGTTCATTGTGCGTCCTCCTTAAACAAGATTATAAAACTGGGTAAACAGCTTCTGGTTGGTGTTTACGATCTGCTGTACCTGCTGCTTCAGAGCAGGGTCGGTAAGCTGGCTGATAGCCTGGTTGCACTGGGTCGTCAGAAATTTGGTGTGACCGAGCGCGTCTTCGATATAGAGCAGTTCTTTAGGCGTCATAAATATTCCCTCCAAAATTATTAAGCTGAAAGCTCGATACTATTATCTGCGCATAAGGCGCCGCTTATGCTGGTAATAGAAAGATTTTTGGAAATTTGTAGATTTTTTGACCGCGTACTTGCGGTAACGCCTTTGTTATGTTAAAATCGGAAAAGATTTTTTCAGAAGGTTATGAGGAAAATGACGGATAAATTACCAAAACTTCCGCGTATGGCGGCGATACATGATCTGTCGGGTCTTGGAAAGTGCTCGCTGACGGTAGCCCTGCCAATAGTATCGGCTTCAGGTGTCGAGTGCTGCTGCATCCCGACGGCTCTGCTTTCCACTCATACGGGCGGGTTCACGGGATGGACTTTCACTGATCTGAGCGGGGATATAGTACCTATCGCCAAGCACTGGCACGAGCTCAATGCCGGCTTTGACGCAATTTACTCGGGCTATCTTGCCTCGGAGGCTCAGGGCGAGCTTTTAGAGCGGGCGATCGAGCTCCTGCGCGGAGACGAGACTCTTGTCATAGTTGATCCGGCAATGGCCGATAACGGCAGATACTACGCCAATCTCGACGGCCGCATGGCAGCGTGCTTCCGCAAGCTCATAAAAAAGGCGGATATAATAACCCCCAACGTGACGGAGGCGTGCTTCCTGACGGACACAGAATACATACCGGAGCCGCACGGTATGAAATTCATCACGGAGCTTATCGATAAGCTATCCGCCCTCGGCCCCGATTTCGTCGCGGTCACGGGTGTGAGCCTTGAGCGGGGGAGCGTGGGCATAGTTGCCAGAGATAACCGGAGCGGTAAGGTCAGCACAGTCATGAACGCGGCCCTTGAGGGGACCTTCCACGGCTCAGGCGACGTCTTCGCCTCAGCATTTGCGGCGCTGCTTACCCGCGGCGCGCGGCTCGAGGACGCTTTGAGCGCCGCCGAGGACTTCGTGACGGCCGCTATAGAGCGCACGGCAAGGCGGGGCACTCCCCGACATTACGGCCTCGATTTTGAAGGCGTTTTGCCGGAGTATGTTAGAAAAATAGAAGAATTATTTGTTGAAAATGCAGAGCCATGAGGGCTCTGCAGCGCTTTGTTTGTACATTTTAATTAGAATGTGTATGAAAAAGTTTTTTGCTCCAGTAAAAAACAGTAAAAAACGACTTGACATAAACTTGACATTTATATAGTAAGTTTAGTATAATCATTAAATGAAGCTTGGAGTGGTGTTATTTTGGGGAAACGGCTCCCAGCAATGACAGAAAAGCAAAAATTTTAAATAAGCGGAAGGGGTTGCAAATGAAAGACCTAAAACATCTTATCTATTTTGAAAACCTGCTTCAGGACGCTCAGAACGAGCTCGTCACTAAGGCAGTAGAGGACGGGGAGTTGGCGCTTGGATACAACTGCTATTACATACCCGAGGTCCTCATGAATCTTGAAGGCTGCTTCTCTTCAAGACTCCGCGCACCGAACTGCACATCCAGCGACATTGCAAACTACTACATGACCAACAGAACGTGTCCCTATGCCCGCTCCATTCTTGAGCGCGCGATCGAGGGCGGCTACAACTACCTGAGCTGCCTGTTCGGCGCCGAGAGCTGCGCGACCATCGAGCGTATGGAGGAGCACTTCTTCCTGCTCAATCCCGTTAAGAACGAAAAGTTCTTTGTAACGCAGATTGATCCCCCCATGAAGGGCGATCAGACTAACCTTGATTACTACAAGGCGCAGCTCATGCTCAAGGTCGTCGAACCGATGAAGGAGCGTCTGGGTATCGATACCTCCGACGCCGCAATGCGCAAGGCTATCGAGGAGCACAATGAGCTCTGCCGCGTTATCACCGAGATAGGCGATTTCCGCAAGCTGGACAATCCGCCCATCACGGGCTATGAGTTCCATGTTATCGAGCTCGTGAGCCAGGTCTGCCCGCATAAGCTCATTCTCCCGTATCTTAAGGAGACCCTTGAGGAGCTCAAGACCCGCAAGCCCGAGAAGAAATTCCCGTTCCGCGCCCGCGTGGTTCTCGTTGGCTCTGAGATCGACGACCCCGAGTTCACCAAGCTTATTGAGATGTGCGGCGCAATGGTCGTTGCCGACCGTTACTGCTTCGGCTCTATTCCCGGCCGCGAGGAGATTGAGATCATGGACGGCGAGACTGCGTTTGACGCTATCTGCCGCCACTACCTGCACTGGAACCAGTGCGCACGCTTCATGGACGGCATGAAGATAGATCAGCGCCACAATGAGGCTAAGAGACTTGTTGATGAGTACAAGGCCGACGGCATCATCTATGAAAATATGAAGTTCTGCGAGTTCTGGAGCTATGACAAGGTGCTTGCCAACCACATCTTTACCAACGAGCATCACATTCCCTGCTGCACCATCGAGAAGGAATACGCTCTCGGCGCGGTCGGCCAGCTCCGTACCCGTTTCCAGGCGTTCATCGAATCGCTGGAAATCAAGTCCATTCAGGGAGGTAAATAATAATGTTTGATAAAGTTGTAGCCTCAATCGATAAAAAGCTTGAGCGCTTCGATCCGATATGGCAGGCCGAGCACGGCAAGGGCGGCCAGAGAAGCCGTTATTATGATAAGACCGGCGTTGCCAGATATCGTGAATGGCGCGGCATCAAGGACACAATGGTCGACTATGTGGCATGGCTGAAAAACCTCGTGTCCATGGCGCAGATGGTCGCCTCCGCTCCCGTTGCCTGCCTCAAGGGCTTCTGGGAATACCGCTGGATGGGCTCCTATCTCGGAACCTTCATGTTCATCGACCGCCTGTTTGAAGGCTATCGCGGCTATGAGCTCAAGATCGCGCATCTGAACATGCACGCTATCGTACAGAGCCTGACAAAGAAGATCGCTCTTGTTCTTGCAAACGACAGACGTCTGGGCGGCGGCCCCCTGACCGACCGTATGGTTCCCATGGACGAGGTTCTGCCCCCGCTGTTCATGAAGGGCTTCAAGGACCTTATCCCCATTCCTCTTCAGACTCTTCCTGAGTTCATCATCTGCGATGTTGACCAGCACATCGAGCCTTACTACATCGACGTTGCCGAGTCCTTTGGCCTTCCCGCCGATGTTTGCTCCCGCTGCGCCGCCGAGACCGGCGTTGCGATGGACGATGCTTTCCCCATCATAGGTAAGGCCATGGTTTCGACCAACATGCCCTGCAACGCCTCCGAGGCGACCTCAATGTTCCAGCGCCGCCGTATCGGTATGCCCGATTTCCCCGTAACTCTGGCAATGATACATAATGAGCCGGGTGCGCATCCCTATTCCACCCAGATGCTCAAGGACGCCATCGCGTTCATTGAGAAGGAATACGGCGTCAAATATGATTGGAACGAGCTGTTCAAGTACGCTGAGCTCATGAACGAGCAGAACACCATCGAGCTTGAGAAGTGGGACTACATGAAGACTCCGTACAATCCCCTCGTCGGCATTGCCGAGACGCTGTACCGTCTGTACGCATGGGCTTCCGTAAACGGTCAGGATCCCTACTTCAACAAGACCGACCGCAAGGTCATTAAGCTCATACGCAAGGCATATAAGGAGAAGTATGAGCCCTTTGCCGGCAAGACCCGCCACCGCGCATTCCTGTGGGGACCCTCCGCTGTTTACTACACAGACTTCCCGACATGGACTCAGAACTGCTGGGGCATCAACATTGTGCTTAACATGGACTCCACCATGGGCCACAATATGATCAGCACCACCGATCCTGAGAAGGCGATCGAAGATCTGGCCATATTCTCCGAGAAAGCGACCATGCGTCACCACGCAGTCGGCGGCTGGGACAACGTCAACGCCGTCTGGGAGTGGGCAAAGAACTTCAACTGCGACATGGTTCTGTTCAACGACAATATCGCCTGCAAGGGTATGCTCGGCGTCCATGCCGTCATGGAAGAGCAGGCGAGAGACCTCGGCTTCCACTTCATATTCATCGAGCATGACCTTGAGGACTGCCGTACCGTTTCCCGTCAGGATATGCGCAACTGCGTGAATAGCTACATGTCCGTCGTTCTGGGCGAAGAGCCTCTCGATCCCACGATCGTTGAGTTCGACGACAGCGCGGCATATTGATAGGAGGAGAATATACAATGAAAACTGTTGCTAAAATCGGCGGCAAGGTAGCCCTGACTGCCCTTATCGCATTCGTAGGCACATTTACCCTCTACATCACCAACGGCGAGAACAAGCTTATATATTATGTTATTCGCCCCCTGCTGAATAAGCATTACGACAGTCAGGTCCGCGACCGCAGGATCGTCTGATCGGCCGCATCGGATAAAAGGTAATTCCAATTTTGGAATTACCTTTTTTGATATGGGGGAATTGACTTTACACAGATGAAAAAATGTATAGTCAGCAACAATTTCTCCTTAATTTTTCCTGTTTTTTTAACACAATTGGAAGTATAATCACTTGCAAATCCGCGCGGTTTGTGTTAAACTGTTATCAAAATGCGTTAGGTGTGCCTGCGCATATATGAAGGGGGGACAAATTATTGGAGAATAAAGCAAAAATAATTGCAGTCGCCGGTAAGGGCGGCGTCGGCAAGACATCGATCTCCGCGTCAATAGTAAGGCTTCTGGTGGAGAATTATCCTGATAAGAAGATTCTTGCGATCGATGCGGACCCTGCGGTAGGCCTGTCAGTTGCTTTGGGCGTTGACGTGAAGCTCACGCTTGACGATATCCGCATGAGTATTGTTGACAGTGTCGAAAACGGCGAGACCAGAGAGGCTCTGGAGCTGCTCAGCGAAGCAAGATTCAAGATCTTTGACGCGTTGGTCGAGATGCCTGGTTTTGCATTCCTCGGCATTGGCAGACCCGAAAGCTCGGGCTGCTACTGCAAGGTAAACTCTTACCTGAAAGAAGTAATCGGCATTCTGGCAAACAGCTTCGACTATGTCGTCATTGACGGTGAGGCGGGAATCGAGCAGATCCAGCGCCGCGTTATGGATAAGGTCACCCATCTGCTGCTGGTCACCGATCAGAGCAAGAAGGGCTGCCAGGTAATATCCACCATCAAAGACGTTGCCGACGATCTTATCGTTTACGATAAAATCGGAGCCATCGTAAACCGAATGACCAATCCTGAGCTCGCGGAGCTCATCACGGTGCCCGGCGTTGACATCGTGGCATTTATCCCTGCGGACAATGCTTTTGCCGCAAATGATATAAAAGGCAAGAGCGTGCTCAATTTGTCCGAGGATTCACTCATGCTCAATGGAGTAAAGGAAGCGCTCCAAAAAATAGAAATTCTTTGAAGAAGAGGTGTAACATTTGAAAGATCTTAAGCATCTGATCTACTTCGAAAGTCTTCTTGAGAATGCCGACAACGAGCTGGTAAAGCAGGCTCAGGCTGAGGGCGATATCTGCCTTGGCTACACCTGCTATCATGTTCCCGAGGCTCTTCTCAACGTAGGCAACTGTTTCTCCGTGCGTCTGCGCGCACCCAACACTGGCTCCATCGATATCGCAACCTACTACATGTCCAACTACACCTGCGAGTACGCCCGCGCACTCGTGGAACGCGGCATCGAAGGCGGCTATCAGTTCCTCGACGCTATGATCGGCGTTGACGCCTGCTCCATGATGAACCGTGCAATGGAACATTTTGACGTTCTCAAGATCAACGAGAAGGAAAAGTTCTTTGTAACTCACATGGATATTCCCTACAAGGTAGTTGACTACACCATCGACGCATATGTCACCCAGATGCAGCTTCATCTCCTGGATAACATCCATGAGAAGTTCGGCGTTGACGTCTCCGACAAGGCTATCCGCAAGGCAGTTAAGGAGCACAACGAAGTCTGCAAGATCCTCTCCGAGATCGGCGAGATGCGCAAGGCTGAGAACCCTGTTATCACCGGCTATGAGTTCCATGTACTGAACCTCGTAAGCTTTACCTGTCCCAAGAGACTTATCCTCCCGTATCTGAAGGAGACCCTCAAGGAGCTGAAGGCTCGCAAGCCCGATCCCAAGCCCTGGTTCCGCGCAAGAGTTGCTATCGTCGGCTCCGAGATCGACGATCCCAGCCTCACCAAGCTTATCGAAGGCACCGGCGCATTCGTATGCTCCGACCGTTACTGCTTCGGCTCCACTCCCGGCCGCGAGGTCATCGAGCTGAACGATGACGAGCCCGCACTCCGTCAGATCTGCCGCCATGTTATGGAGCACTCCGAGTGCGCACGTTACATAGCAGATGAGAAGGTCATGCAGCGTCGTGAGACCGCAGACCGCCTCGCAAAAGAATACGGTGCAGAAGGCATCATCTACGAGCAGATGAAGTACTGCGACTACTGGGGCTTCGAGCGTGCTCTCGTCAGCCACGTCATGGCGGAAGAATACGGCTGGCCCGTACTGTCCATCGACAGACTGTACAACAACGGCAACTCCGGTCAGCTCCGTACTCGCTGCCAGGCCTTTGTTGAATCTCTCGAAATCAAGCGTATTCACAAAGAGGAGGGTAATAAGTAATGGCTAAGACTCCTAAATATCCCAATCCCGCCTTTTTCAAGGCTAAGGATAATATCGACTGGAAAAAGCAGTGGGAAAACCTGAAAGTCTGCGGCGGCATCTTCTATGAGATGTTCAAGGAAACCGACTGGGAGAAGTTCGCTCAGGACTGGAAGGACACCCTGAAGAGTGATGCAGCCCGCATTAAGGAAGAGTACAACGCTTTCATGGCACTTGACCAGCAGGGCAAGCTAGACGCAGTTCTCCACGGCGAGAAGCGCCTTGGCCGCCTTTACGCAAGGGGCAAGATGGCTACCGTTCGCCGCGAGTGGCGCGGTATCAAGGACACTGCGTACGATTTCTATGAGTGGGCCCGTATGTGGGGTATGCTCCTCATGACCTTCTCCAAGGATCTCATCCCCGCGCTGAACAGCGCTCTGCACTATCGCTGGATGATCTCCTACTTCTGCTGCCATGGCTTCATGGATAAGAACATCATGGGTCTGCGCGGCCGCGCACTCAAGATGGCGCACCTGCTCATTTACGATATCTTCCGTTACGTTGCTGAGAACCTTGTACTTCTGTCCAAGGCCGACCGCAAGAACGGCAACAGCAATGAGCTGAACAAGATGATGATCACCTTCGACGAGATGACCATGGGTCAGATCATGGCCGGCTTCCCCGACCTGTGCGGTATTCCTCACCAGCTTCTGCCTGTGTTCCTCGTATCCGAGATCGACCAGCTCACCTGCGTACCTTACATTGACGCGGTCGAGTCTTTCGGTCTGCCCTCCGACACCTGCCCCGTTCCTTCTTCCGAGTGCGGCGCACTGGTCATCGACGCTCTGCCTGATATGGGCTGCGGCTTCATTTCCAGCTCCATGCCCTGCGACGGCTCCACCATGGCATCCTCTTACTTTGCCCGCCGCTTCCCTGATATCCCCGTGTTCCATCTCTGCTTCCCCGTACGTTACGAGGACGAATCCGTCCTGCAGAGCGGCGCTGAGGATATCAAGGCCTGCATCAAGTTCATCGAAGATCAGACCGGCGCGAAGTGGAATTGGGATGCATATTTCACCGCAATGAAGCGCTTCAACACCGAGACCTCTTACGAGCTGCAGAAGTGGGAGATCAATAAGACTCCTTATCCTCAGCTCCTTGGCCCCTGCTACGAGCTGTTCCGTAAGTGGAACTACGAGATGGACGGCGGTATCGATCCTCGTCCCATGGCCACATTTGAGAAGGTCAACAAGCTCATGCACGAAGCATATGAGAACCGCGATGAAGCATGGCCCGGCAAGATGAAGTACCGTGCCATCGTTTGGTCCTGCCCTGCACACTACTATGCAAACTTCTCCAACTGGGCTGCAAACTGCTGGGGCATCGACGTCCTGGTAGAGATGGAGTCCCTGAACTTCACCAAGCCTCTCGAGACCGAGGACAAGGAAGAAGCTCTCCGCGATCTGGCTCGTCTGTACGAGCGCATGGTAATGCGCCGTCACACCAACGGCGGTTACCAGAACGTCGTTACCGAGCTGTGGAAGCAGTGCGAAGATTGGAACGCAAAGCTCATCCTTATGTACCAGAACGTTGCCTGCAAGAACATGGCTACCGTTCAGGGGCTGCTGGATGACCAGGGCCGTGAGCGCGGCTACGATCTCATCTGGATCGAGCACGATCTTATGGACCCCAGAACCGTTTCCCGCCGCACTATGCGCGACAAGGTCAACGAGTACATGCGCACCGTTATGGGTGCCGAGCCTGTTGATCCTTCTCTCGTTGAGTTCGAGGACGAAGTCTGCATGTAATTTATCAGAGTAAAAGCTTCTGGAACGAATCCGCGCTTGCGCAGGATTTCTTATCCTTACGCTTTACTCTTCCTCTCCAAATCACAAACGCTTCTTGGTTTGTGATTTGGCAGAGAATATTGTGTGAGGCTCAGCCTCATGGATTTTATTTAAATTTGGAGGAAAGAATAAATGAAATACTTTGGCGGCTGCGACGTAGGCTCCACCTACACAAAGGCAGTAATA